>Ga0335073_10000179_pt1 | contig 77423 bp, 75 predicted proteins | sample Lox_Sample_22_FD_207093 | JGI IMG/M metagenome (GOLD analysis project Ga0335073, IMG submission 207093) | Soil microbial communities from Loxahatchee National Wildlife Refuge, Florida, United States - Lox_Sample_2.2 | ecosystem: Environmental > Terrestrial > Soil > Wetlands | place: USA... | reverse complement strand
TACGCCATCCCGGAGACCGACGGTACCTTGACCGTCTGCGTTGGCGGACAGCATGGCGCGCGCGATCGCCTGCAGCTTGCGCGCATTCTGGCGATTCCAGAGAGCCGCATCCGTGTCGTCACCAGCCCGACCGGCGGCGCCTTCGGCGGCAAGGACGAGTTGACGGTGCAGCCGGCGCTGGCTCTGCTCGCGCTAAAAAGCGGCCGGGCGGTCCGCCTGCAACTCGATCGCACCGAGTCGGTGATGACCGCGCGGCTGCGCAACCCGATGCATATCCGCATGCGCACCGGCTGTGACGCCGACGGGCAGCTGCTCGCGCAGGAGGTCGATGTCATTTCAGAATGTGGAGCATATGCCTCGCTCAGTCCATCCGTACTGGAGACAGCACTGGAACATGCCTGTGGCCCTTATGACATTCCGAATGTTCTCACCCGCGGCCGCCTTGCTTACACCAACAATGGCATCTGCGGCGCGTTCCGTGGCTTCGGCGCCAATCAGATGGCGTTCGCGGTCGAATGTCAGGTGTCGCGGCTCGCCGAAGCTTTAGCGCTCGATCCGATTGAGATTCGCCGGCGCAACCTGCGCCGACCGGGATCGCTCGGTTATCTTGGCCAGCGTGTGGCGCCGACCGAACGGCTCGTCGAAATGCTCGATGCCGCAGCCACGAGCGATCTCTGGCAGCACCCGCGCGGGCCCGCGGACGATGAACGCACGGCGATCGGCGTTGCACTGGCGATGAACTATCAGGGCAACGGTCTCGGTTCGCTGCTTCCGGACGTGGGTGCCGGCCGCCTGCGGCTGTTGCCGGATGGGCGGATCGAAGCAGCCTTTGGCCTCGACGAGATGGGCCAGGGCGTGGTGGCGGTCATCCAAGCCGCGCTTGCGGCGGCGCTCGGCTGCGACCGCGACGATGTATTCCCGGTCTTCGGTGATACTGGGCGCACGCCGGACTCCGGCCCCACCTCCGCCTCGCGTGGCACCTACGTGATCTGGAAGGCCGCCAACTTGATGGCGCCCGATTTCGGCGGGCAGCTGCGCGAAGCAGCTGCGCGCGTCCTGAATCAGCTGCCCGAAGATCTGGTAATTATGCGGGGAGGGCTGCGCAGTTGCCGGGCGAACAGCAAAGATCCGGCCATCTCATTCGCGGCGCTGGCCGCGCAACTGCCGCCCGGCCAGCGGCCATACGCCGATTGCATCTTCGAATATCCCAAGACCGACTGGCAGAGTCACAATGCGCGCTTTGTCTTCGCCTTTGGCGCGACGCTTGCACGCGTTGCGGTCGATCGCATCACTGGCGAGATTCGCGTTCTTGATCTCCACCAACACACCGCCGCCGGTCCGGTGCTCGATGTCGCCGCGTATCTCGGGCAAATCGAAGGCGGCGGCCTCCAGGGTCTCGGCTACACGCTGACCGAGAACTTCGTCATGAGGGCGGGCGTGAGCGTCGCCAACAATTTTGACGGCTACATGCTGCCGACAATCGCCGATGCACCGATAACCAGCCGCGTCTTCGCGCTGGAGGAGCTTGATTGTGATGATCCGTATGGGCCGCGCGGCGTCGGCGAGCTCGGCGTTGCCGCTGTGATGCCGGCAATCGCCGCTGCCGTCGCCGACGCTGTGGGTGTCTGGCCAACAGTCGCGCCAATATCGCCGGAGGAGCTGCTGATGGCTAAACAGCGGCCACAGTCGTGAACGAACTCGTCCCGGCTGGGACAGTGACGATTCGATTCTGCCTCAACGGTGTGGAGCATACAGCCCGCACGCGCGCCGATGCCCGGCTGGTCGACCTGCTGCGGGAGCATTTCGCGCTGATTGCCGCCAAAGCAGCCTGTCGCATCGGCCGATGCGGATCTTGCCTCGTTCTGCTGAATGGAAATGCCGTCAATGCCTGCCTTCTGATGGCTTGGCAGATCGACGGCGCAAAGATCATTTCGCCGGAGGCTCTCGCCATCCTGCCCGAGGGTCGAATCGTGCATGAGGCGTTGGTCGCAGAGGTTGCTTTCCAATGCGGATACTGTGCGCCGGGCTTTGCGGTCGCACTAACCGCCTTGTTGCGCACTCAACCTGATGCCGACGAGATCGCGATTCGCAGCGCATTGGAAGGAAATATCTGCCGTTGTACCGGTTACTCCTCAATTCTTCGCGGCGCCATCCGTGCCCAGAAACAGCTGGCCTCGCAAAAGGCCGCTAACCGCGATGTCGCCAATGAGTCATGAGCCGCCCTCCGCGCTTGCCGCGCTGCCGCGGCCTTTTGGGGCTCACGATTCACTCCAATGCCACGTTGAAGGTCGTCGTAATCGGCCCGCAAACATTATTCCTGTAAGAACGACTTAACTCATTTTCCAGCGGCAACTGGTTTCTTCTTGCGAATATTCGGTTTTTTCCGTCGTCCGCGTTTCTGCTTTTTCGTTTCGGAGCCTGTCTCCGGCTTCAGGCCCAAGGAGTGTGCGATTTCGTCCCATAGGCCGAATGTAGTTGCAGCCCGCTTCAACTCCTGGATCTGCCGTTTCAGGTTCTCCGCCGCGTCGAAAACCGCCTTGCGCTTTAAAAGCAGGCCCAAGTCCGCGACGGGGAGGCCCGATGAATTCGGCGGGAAAATGGAACCCATCACACGATCTGCTCGGTGGTAAACCGCTTGAGAGTCGCGGGGAGAAATTTCGATGAAGAAGCCCTCGGCAGCCAGCCCAGCCGTCCAAAGCTACCAGACGAATTCGGGCGCGGGCAGGCAGTCAGCTGCTTTTCCACTGACCTTTCGTCGATGTTTGCAACAACATCGGCAGCGCCTCCGCTCAATTCTTAGGAAGGTTCCCAACAGCCATTGATCACCCGCTCATCAATCCAGCAACGAGGCGTCTTCGCCAAATTACCGGGCCGCGCCCATCTAACCGGCAAGGCGTACCGGCCCAGGCTTCTTCGGCTCAAAGAGAGCAACCAAATCATCAAGAATCGGCGAATAGGCTGCGTGGGTGCGCATCATCCAGCTTCGCAGGCCCTCGCTGTTGTGATGCTTCTTCCGCTCGTTGGGCAGATCAATCCGGTGGTTCTTGGCCGCGTCGCGAATCGTCGCCATCGGGTCGAGCCCTTCCTCGACCTTCTTGATCTCGCGACGAAGAACGCGCCGATACATCGCGATGCCTTGATCGGACGCCCCGAGATTTTCACGCGTGCGATCGGCGATAGGTCCCTGGGTCACCCAGGCCATGATGTCCTGGCTTTCGACGTTGTCGAGAATGAACTCGCCGTCCTTGTTTTTGAACGGAACCTCATAGAGGTGCACTCTTTCGGTCAGCTTCGGATCGACCTTGGCGTCCTTCGGTGGCACGTAAGCCGAGTACCAGAAGTGCATGGTATTGGTGTCATCGACAGGCACGCGAATTTGGAAGGCGTAATAGCGCGAGTTCTGGTCGCCGTTTCCGACCGAGAGCATGTTCGGGAAAACCACCGGGTGGCCGACGCGCCAATCGTCGGAATCCTCGGAATGACCCGCCAGCAATCGATGCTTTGTTATGCCGTATTCGAATTCGCGGAAGGCGATCTTCTCGTGCTTGGCACTGATCGCGACCTTGACGCCTTCATTCTCCTTGATGAACTCGTAATGGTGACCGTGCAGCCATTCGGTGTGAATGGGATCGAGCGAATTCTCCATGATCTGCAGCCAGTTCACCGGGACCACCGTGCTGCCGAGCATCTTGATGGTTCCTTCCGCGACGAACCCGTCATAATGCGGAAGCAGCGGACGAGGTTCGGGACCCAGATATGCGAAGAGAAGCCCGCCGAGCTCCTCGACCGGATAGCCCTCGGTCCCGACTTTATCGCGAAAGGCCGTTTTGTCGGATTCGTTCGGCTGGTTCAAACACTGCCCATTTCGGGCAAATTCCCAGCCGTGATAGGGGCAGCGGATGCCGTCTCGGGTCGGGATGCCGTAGGCCAGCGAAGCGCGGCGGTGCGGACAAAACTCGGCGATCAAACCGAGCCGACCTTGCCGGTCCTTGAAGAGAACGAGATCCTCGCCGAGCAGCCGCACGCGCTTTGTCCATTTGTCCGTCATTTCCACTGCGGCGGCGATCGGCTGCCAGTAGCGCCGCAGCAGATTACCCGCCGGCGTTCCCGGTCCAACGCGTGTCAGCATGTCGTTCTGCTCGGCAGTCAGCATGGATCGTTTCCCTTTCGCCGTTTTGTCCTGCGGGACCGCAACGCGGCGCTCTGCGGTCCGAAATTGTGGGCCTCTGCTTACGTCAACAGGGCCATGTCTTCAAACCAGGTCTTCAAACCAGGTCTTCAAACCAGATCTTCAAACCGGGTGCGGATCGAGCAGCCGGGCTCTCCCAAACTCGAATTTGACGATATTACGCCTGGTTAGTCCAAGACCAAGACATTGAACGGCTGGTGGCCATCGTCGAAAGTGCTGGTTGGCTCAAAGCAGGACGACCCGCCGAGGAGTGCGAGAACCGTCCTAGCCGAGCCGGGCGCGTTCGCGCTAAGATGATGCAGCAAAAAAGAAAAATAGCTCTGCTTCCGGGCTCGGGAAGGCCGCGAGGGGTATGATAGGACACGTGAGATCGGAAAGGCTTCGCCTGGGATTGGTCGGTTTAGGCGCGGCCGGAAGGGCTTTTTTGCCCGCGGTTCTTGCCCACAACAGCTTCACCTTGGCCGCGGTGGCTGATCCGGACCACCAGGCGCGCGCCGAGATCGAACGGCAAACCGGCGCTCCCGGCTTCGACGGCCTGCCGTCGATGCTGGCAGGGAGCGATCTCGATGTCGTCTACATCGGCACTCCCACCGAACTGCATCGCGACCACGTGATGCTCGCCTGCGCGGCACGCAAGCACGTCCTGACCGAAAAGCCGATGTCGACTTCGCTCGACGGCGCCAAGGCCATGGTCGACGCCGCGCAAGCGGCGGGCGTTCTGCTCATGGTCGGGCATTCCCACAGCTTCGACCTCCCCATTCGCAGCATGCGCGAGATCATCGCCGCCGGCACGCTTGGACGGGTGCGGATGATCCAAACCTGGTGTTTTACCGATTGGATCTATCGGCCACGCCGGCCCGATGAATTAAATCCTGACCTCGGCGGCGGAGTGACGTACCGGCAAGGCGCGCATCAATTCGACGTCATCCGCCTGCTCGGCGGTGGATTGCTTAAGAGCGTGCACGCCACCACCTTCGATTGGGATCCGGCGAGGAAATCCATAGGCGCGCACGTTGCTTATCTGCAGTTTAGCGATGGCGCCGTGGCGACCGCCGTCTATAACGGCTACGGATACCTGCCGAGCGCGGAGCTTTGTTTCGACATAGGCGAATGGGGGCTGCCGCAGAAACCGGAAGATCGCACTCCCGGCATGCGCGCAGGCGCGCAGGCGAGCGCCGCCGACGAGCTGGCGGCCAAACGCAAACGCGCCAAGACCGCAATCCCGGCCGCGGCACCTTTTCAGCCGTTTTTCGGACTCACGGTCGTGAATTGCGAGCGGGGCGATCTACGCCAATCGCCTCAAGGCATCTATTTGTATTCCGAGAACGGACGTGAAGAGATCGTCCTGCCAACCGATCGCAGTCCGCGGTCGCTCGTGCTCGATGAACTGGCGGATGCCATCCTCCGCGACGCGCCGCCCATTCATGATGGACGATGGGGCCTCGCTAATCTCGAAGTCTGTGCGGCCGCCATTGCATCGTCGCAAAGCGGCCGCGATGTCGAACTGGTCTATCAGGTGCCCGTTCCGGCGCTGGGCCGTTCCGATATCCTTGCGACCTCGCAACATACGGCCCGGCATATCTGACGCCGCCCCGACGCGAGCCGAATGGAGCCGCTCATGCAATCTCTTGCGTTGGAAGTCTCGGACGATCAGCTACGCCTGACGATTTCGCCGGCCGACGGCCGGTTCGGACGCCTGGAATTCCGGGCTGCCGATCTCGATGCTTTCATCCGCAAACTGACCGAGTGCCGCTCCAGAATGTTTCCGGTGCATCCGGCCAAGCCGCCGGCGAACGCCGACCGGCTTTATCGCGCCGATAATCTGCTGTTGGACGTGAGCGCCTGCGAGACCCTCCCGGCAATTCAAATCGCGATGCAGCATCCAGGTTTGGGTTGGACCGCAACAACGCTGTCGCGCGATCAGGCCGAAGACTTACAAAGCGCCATCGATTTTGCACTGCAGGATGTTCCGCGCGACTCCACGACCGCGTAGCGGTTGGGCGAGATTATTCGCGCTCAGGTCCCCTCGCCGCGGGTCGCGATGGATCCGCGCTCCATGCCGACCAGGAACCGACATAAAGCGCAGGTTCGAGACCGGCCAGTATCATCGCCGCGACGGCATGCGCGGCGGAATTGCCGCTGCCGCAATAGACGCCGATCTTGCCGGAGCGATCTGCACCGAGCGAAGCAAAACGCGCGCCCAGATCGTTTGTCGATTTGAATTTCCCGTCGGCGATATTGTCGCCCGCGGCCGCGTGGATGGCGCCGGGAATATGTCCGGTGCCGGCTTTTGCCGGGTCGCCGACATAAGATGAGCGCGGCCGGGCGTCGAAAAGCTTCCCCTGCTTTGCCAGAGCTGCCGCTTCGTCGGCCTCGATGGTCGGCATATGGCCGGGTGTCAGCACTACGTCGCCGGTTTGCGCCGCCTGCGTGGAGAAGTGATTGGATGACGGGCGACGCGCCGCGGCCCAGGCCGCATGGCCACCGTCGAGAATGCGGACATTGTGCTGACCGCCCCAACGCAGCGTCCACCACGCGCGGCAGGCCTGCGCGCCGCCGGCGTTGTCGTAGACCACGACGACGCTGTCGCCTCGGATGCCCCAGGCGCGTGCTTTGTCCTGGAGCTCGTTGATATCCGGCAGCGGCCGCCGGCCGGATAGTGCCGTCGGCTTTCCGGAAAAATCCGATGCCAAATTCACCGACAAAGCCCCGGGGATTTTCGGCCGATCGTCCGGCGCCGCGCCCGCTTCGTCCAAAACATCGAGCAGGACGACGGGCGCCGTTTTCGCGCCGAGGAGCAGCGTCAGCTCCTCGACGGTGATCAGTGTCCCGGCACGGGCATCGTTCACGGGAACGGCCTTACGCCGTCATGGTCGCGCGATAGAGGATGCGGCGGCCGCTGCCGTAATCCTTGATGCCCTTGTGCTGCACCACGCGATTGTCCCAGATTGCCAGAGCGCCGCGCGTCCAGGTGTAGCGCGCGGTGGCCTCCGGCGATTTGATCATATCGAAAAGGATGCCGAGAATGTTCTGGCTCATTACCCGGCTGACTCCTTTGATGTAGTTTGTGTAGGACTCGTTAACCGCAATCCATTTGCGGCCGGTCGCTGGATGCACGCGAACGAGCGGCATTTCGAAGGGCGGCATGCGCATACGTGCATCCGCCGCTTCCTTCGGATCGAGATAACGGTCGGTAATATGGCCGGTCGCGTCGGCCGACTGAATCACGGTGAGCGATTCAAGGTAGGCCGCGAACAATGGATCAAGGTGTTCGTACACCCAGGCCGCGTTGGCAAAGATCGTGTCGCCGCCGCTGTCGGGCAGTTGATGAGCGAACAGCGCGGTGAAAGCCGGCGCGTCGGGACGGAAGCCGCCATCGGCATGCCAGATATGATTGCGCAGATTCTTGTCCTTCATCGAATCGATCATGGTTGCGTCGGGATTTTCCGGCGCGCGCGGCGTGTGCGGCCCCGCATAGTGGAAGAACTCTCCGAGAAAGCCGGCGAAGGCGGTGAAGTTTTCCGCCGTCACCGTGCCGGGCTCGAACACCACCAGGCCACGATTGTGGAGAACATCGCGTAGCGCCGAACGGAATTCATCGGTCAGCGGTTTGCCGTCAAATTTGAATCCCGAGATGATGGAGCCGAGCGCGGGCTGGATTGGCGTAACCCGCACGCCCGCCGGCATTGCAGAATCCGAAACCAGTCTGACCGGTGAAGTGGACATGGGCAGTGACCTTCCCTTGCGACCATTGTTGTTCGAAACGAAACGTGATTTTGCAAGTTTTTAGGATACCGGGCAAGTTGGCGGCCCTGACATAAAAAGCAGGGCTCGTCTGCATTTTCTTGCGAATTTTTGGACCTGTCGTGTATCCCGCGGCGCGATTGTGCATAGCAGCAATTGCGACGTCAGCTGTCACGTCGTGCGGCTTCAATCGATTGCTTCGCGATTGACGCTGACCTGAAATTATCGCTAGGTCGACGATCAGACGGCAAAAGCCGGGATGGGACGCTGGGAGAATGAAATGTTTGGCTTGCGGCATGCTTTTGGCATCTTCTGTTTGCTGATCCTTTCGGCCTCAACCGCTTTTTCGCAAAGCGCCAAATACCCCGACAAACCGGTCACGATCATTTCCGACTCGCCGGCCGGTTCGTCGCCGGACGTGGTCGCGCGTTTTATTGCGGAGGGTCTCGGCAAGCTATGGGGCCAAGAGGTCATCGTCCTCAACAAGCCGGGCGCAAATGGCAGCATTGCCGCCCACGCCGCATCCGATGCACCAGCCGACGGCTACACATTATACAATGCGACGTTGTCGACCTTTGTGGCACTGCCAACGATTGCGCCGAATCTCCCGGTCAAACTGCCACGCGACTTCCTGCCGGTGGGCTACGCCTGCGATCAGCCGATGTTCATTGCCGTCTCGCCGACGCTCGGCGTCTCGACGCTGCCGCAGCTGATCGAGCGCGCCAAAAGGGAACCGGGCAAAATCACCATCGCAGCCACAGGCATCGGGCGGCTCACCCATCTGACCGGCGAGCTTTTGCAGGCGCGCGCCGGGATCAGCCTCGAGACGGTGCCGTATACGCACGGACCGGCATCCGCCATCGGCGATGTCGCCGACGGCCGCGTGTCGATGATCATCGAAGGCTATTCCGGAATCGCGGGCGCGGTGAAAGCCGGGCAAGTGAAATTGATCGCTACCGGCGCGCCGCAGCGGCTGCCGGAATTCCCCGATCTGCCGACCGTGGCCGAGACGCTGCCCGGGTTTGTCGGTTTAGGCTGGCAGGTTCTGGTCGCGCCGGTCGGTACGCCGCCGTCGATCATCGCCAAGGTCAGCGCCGATCTCACCAAAGTCCTCAACGATCCGACGCTCAAACAGAAACTCGCATCGTTCGGGAATTACCCGCGGCCGATGACGCCGGATCAGACGCTCGCCTTCGTTGATCGGCAGCAGGAAACCTGGGCGCCGATTGTACAGAAAGTCGCTACGCAGAACGAGGGCAAGTAAACGCTTCACATGGGCCAATAGGTTTTCATCGGAGAGAATTCTCGATATCGAACCGGTCTCCGCGATTTCGAACCAAAAAATTTGGATATTGAAAATTCACGACCGGAGACTGACGGCCCAAACCTGCCCATGCGCGCCGTATGCGCCCTCCTCTTCGGCTACAGAGACCCCATGGTCAACCGCCTAACCCGCGGAAGTGCCGTGCGGATTTCCGCAAATCGGAAAAAGCCGGCAGAGACGACGCTGGCCGGCCGGGGCGCCAGGATTCGAACCTGGGAATGACGAAATCCGACTCCATCCGCATGGGATGGAGGACGCCGGCGCAGGTTGATCGCGGATCGGAGGCGCCATGCCGGCGCGGCGAAACGCGCCGCGTTATTTGATCGCCAAGCTGAAAAAGGCCCGCGGCGCCAAAATTTAGGCAACGAGACAAATGAGCCGTCTGGTAGCTTTGCGCTGGCTAATCTGCCACGATGTGTCGAGTGGGCATCGCCCACCGGCTTATAAAAAAATATCCAGGGACACAGGGAGGGAACGATCATGGCGATCAATCCGGGAGCGCGCGCCAAGCGCGCCGATAAAGTCGACACGCAACGCCGCAAGCTTCTCAAGCTGGCTGCGGCCGGCGGCGCAGGCGTCATCACCTCGCCGTGGACTTTCCAATCGTCGCGTGCGGCGCCGAAAACCATCAAGATCGGTCAGATCACGCCGGAAACCGGACCGATAGCCGCGTTCGGCGAGCCCTCGAAATGGGTCGCCGACGAGGTCAGCAAATTCTTGGGCGACGGCATCGTCGTCGCCGGCGAAAAACACCGCGTCCAAATCCTCAACCGAGACAGCCAGTCCAACCCTAACCGCGCGTCGGAAGTGGCGGCACAGCTCATCAATGACGACCGGGTCGACATCATGATCGCCTCTTCGACCGGCGACACCACCAATCCGGTGGCCGACCAGTGCGAACTCGCCGGCGTTCCCTGCATCACCTCGGACGATCCATGGCAGTCCTGGTTCTTCGGCCGCAAGGGCGACCCAAAGAAGGGCTTCGAGTGGACCTACCACTTCTTCTGGGGCTTCGACATGGTCGCCAATATGTTCGCCGAAATGTGGCTGACATTGCCGACCAACAAGATCGCCGGCGTAATGCTGACCAACGATCCCGACGGCATCGCGGCGAGCAATCCGGAACACGGCCTGCCGGCGACCATCAAGAGTCACGGTTTCGACGTGCATTACCTCGGGCTTTATCCGCCTTTGTCCGACGACTTCACGGCGCAAATTGCGCAATTGAAGAATATGAATGCCGAAATTGCCTGCGGCATTTTTAACCCGCCGCAATTCGCGATTTTCTGGACGCAGTGCGCGCAGCAGAGCTACCGGCCGAAGATCGTGACCCCGCCCAAAGCATTGCTGTTCCCGACTGCGGTCGAGGCACTGGGCGACCGCGGCGCCGGCATGTCGACGGAGGTGTGGTGGTCGCATCACCACCCGTTCAAGTCGGGCCTGACCGGCCAGACCGCACAGCAGTACTGCGACGCCTACGAGAAGGCGAGCGGCAAGCAGTGGACTCAGCCGCTCGGCTTCAAGCACGCCAATCTCGAAGTCGCGATCGACGTGCTCAAGCGCGCCAAAAAGCTTGATGCCGACTCGATCCGCGACGCTATCGCCCAGACCGATTACCAGTCGATCGTCGGTCCCATCACCTGGAAGGGCGGTCCTACAAATCCCGTGCCGAATGTGTGCACGACGCCGATCGTCGGGGGGCAGTGGGAAAAGGGCACGAAGTGGAAATACGACCTCAATATCGTCTTCAACAAGACCGCCCCCAACATCCCGCTCGACAGGCCGTTCTCGGCGATTTCTTATTCCTGACAGTGCGAACGACGTAAGAGCCAACCGCCGCGGCAAAAAAACGCGCCGGTTGCCGGTAGAAATTATCTGATGACAGCCCTCCTCCAGCTTCACGCGGTGTCGAAGCACTATGGTGCGCTGAAAGCCGTCGACGCCGTCACCGTGGCGGTCGCGGCCGGCGAAGCGTTGGCTGTCATCGGACCCAACGGCGCCGGTAAAACGACCTTATTCAACTTGATTAGCGGCGACGCGATTCCAACAAAAGGACGCGTCGCCTTCGATGGCTTGGACGTGACGGCAGCGCCGCCGCACGAGCGCTCGCGCCTGGGCATCGGCCGCTCTTATCAGATTCCGCATCCATTCGCGAATATGAGCGTGTTCGAGAACCTCCTGGTCGGAGCCATTTTCGGCGGCGGCGCCGGTGAACGGGAAAGCTACAAGCGCTGCAGTGACGTACTCAAAGTTACCGGCCTTTATGACAAGGCGAATATGCCGGCGCGGACACTGACGCTCCTGCAACGCAAACGGCTGGAGATGGCGCGCGCGCTCGCAACGCAGCCGAAACTGCTGTTGCTTGACGAGATCGCCGGCGGATTGACCGAGCACGAGTGCCGCGAGCTGGTCAAGACGATCAAAGAGATTCACACGCGCGGCACCACGATCGTTTGGATCGAGCACATCGTGCATGCGCTGGTCTCGGTGGCGAGCCGGCTGATTGTGATGGATTTCGGACAGATCCTCGCGCAAGGCGACCCGCATGCTGTCATGGCCGACCCTCGCGTCCGCGAAGTCTATATGGGCATACCGGTGTCATGACGTTGTTGCGCATCCAGAACCTGTCGGCTTTCTACGGTGACTTCCAGGCGCTGTTCGGAATCGACGTGACGGTCGAGCAATGCGAGACCGTGGCCATTATCGGCGCCAACGGCGCCGGAAAGACTACGCTTCTGCGCACGATCGCCGGTGTGCTCGCGACCGCGCCGGAAACCGTGTGGTTCGACGGCGAGCCGATCGGCCACAAGACACCGCACGAAATCGTGCGCCTTGGCATCGCTATGGTGCCGGAGGGGCGGCGGCTGTTTCAGAGCCTGTCGGTTGAAGAAAATCTGTTGCTGGGCGCCCACAGCGGACGTCCCGGACCGTGGACTTTGAGCCGCATCTATGAACTGTTCCCGCGACTTCAGGCGTTGCGCCGGCTGCCTGCGACCTCGTTGTCGGGTGGACAGCAGCAAATGGCCGCGGTCGGCCGCGCCCTGATGTCCAACCCGCGGCTCCTGCTCTGTGATGAACTGTCGTTGGGCCTCGCTCCCGTGGTTATCCGCGACATCTATCAATGTCTCGGCGCAATCACCCGCGACGGCATGACGGTCGTGCTGGTCGAGCAGGATGTGAACCGGGCGCTCGACGCCTCGACGCGTTTCTACTGCCTTCAGGAAGGCCGCCTTGCGTTGAGCGCGCCGACCAAGAATTTTGATCGCGCCGCGCTGACCGCGGCCTATTTCGGCATCTAGCGGGCGGTCGACATGGAATGGCTCAATATATTCATTCAGGGAAGCCTGCTCGGCGGCATCTATGCGCTGTTTGCGATCGGCCTGTCGATGTCGTTCGGCGTCATGCGGCTGGTCAATATCGCCCATGGCGATTTCATCGTGCTATCCGGTTACGTCGCGCTGGTCGTTACCCAGGGCACCGGCCTCGATCCGTTCTCGAGCCTCGTAATCGTCGTGCCGGTGATGTTCTTGGTGGGTTACGCGTTGCAGCGAGGGCTGTTGAACCAGACGCTTAGCGGCGGCTTGCTGCCGCCCCTGCTCGTGACCTTCGGCATTTCGATCATAATTCAGAACGGCCTTTTGCAAGGTTTCGGGGCCTACGACCACCGGCTCCAGGAGGGCCCGATCGAGACCGCGAGCCTTCGCCTGCCGGGCGGCATCGACGTCGGTGTCTACCCACTGTTGGTGTTTGCGGTGGCGGTGCTGTCCATTGCCAGCCTGCAATTCCTATTTTACCGCACCGGCCTTGGCCGCGCCTTTCGTGCAGTATCGGATGACGCCGGCACCGCCGAACTGATGGGCATCGACAATCGCAGGCTCTACGCGTTGGCGCTCGGCGTCGCGATGGTCTTCACCGCGATCGCGGGCGTCCTGTTCGGCATCCGTACCATCTTCGATCCCGCCGCCGGGCCGATCCGGCTCATTCTGGCCTTCGAGGCTGTGATCATCGGCGGACTGGGCAGCATGTGGGGCACGCTGATCGGCGGCATGGTGCTCGGCATCGCGCAATCGGTCGGCGCGGCCCTCGATCCGACTTGGCAGATCCTTGCCGGCCACCTCGCCTTTTTGGTCATCCTGATCTTTCGCCCCAACGGGCTTTTTCCGCGCACTAGGGATTGAAACGAGTGACCGATATCGCCGCCGATCCCCAACCCGTGCGCGTTGAACGCGCAACCAGGGCGAGCCGCGTCTTCGCAGTCTTGGCGGCGGCGGCGTTGGCCGCGCTCGTCTCCCTGCCGTTGTGGAGCGATGCCGGCTGGATGCGGCTGATTGCAGAAATGGCCTACTACGTGGCGCTGGCGCAGCTGTGGAACCTGCTGGCTGGCTATGCCGGCCTGGTGTCCGTCGGCCAACAGGCCTATGTCGGCATCGGCGGCTACATGCTTTTCTATCTGACCGGCGTGTGGAACGTGAACGTCTATGTCGCGCTTCTCCTTGCCGGCCCGATTGCGGGACTGGTGTCGATCCCGGTGTCATTCGCGGTATTTCGCCTGCGCGGCGCCTATTTTGCCATCGGCACTTGGGTCATTTCCGAGATCTTCTCACTCCTCGCCAGCCTCATCCTGGTGCTCGGCGCCGGTTCGGGTCTGTCGCTGACCGTTCCGATCCTGCGCGAAATTTCCAGCAGCCGCGAGGTGCGCGACACGATGATTTATTTGATGACGCTTGCGGCATCGCTGTCCGTGTTCGCCATCGTTTACTTGCTGTTGCGCTCACGTCACGGATTGGCGCTGACGGCGATCCGCGATTCCGAACCGGCTTCCGCAAGCCTCGGCGTCAATACCTTCCGCACCAAGTTCATTATCTATGTCGCGACCGCGGCCTGCACCGGACTGATCGGCGGCTTGATCTTTCTGCAAAAGCTGAGGATCTCGCCTGAAGCCGGATTCAGCATCAACGATTGGACGGTCGTGGTGATTTTCATGGTCGTTATCGGCGGCATCGGCACGCTGGAAGGACCGTTCATCGGCATGCTCGTCTATATGGTGCTGCGCGAGCTGCTGGCGGACTATGGCACTTATTATTTGATCCTTTTGGGCCTCATCGCCATCGCGATCATGCTGAAGGCGCCGATGGGAATTTGGGGCTGGGTCGTCCACCGCTATGATTTGCAGCTGTTCCCGGTCGGCCGCAGGCTGATGCTCAAGCCGGCAGATGATCGCGCCGAGCGATAGGAGCAAACATGCCGTCATCTCCATCGTCCGAACTCAACGCCACCGCTCAACAAATGGTCGAGCGGGCACGGGCATTGGCGCCACGCTTCGCCGAGCGCGCCGAAGCCGCGGAAGAGGCGCGACGCATTCCAGACGCCTCCGTCAAGGACATGCTCGATGCCGGTTTTGCACGCATTCTGCTGCCGCGGGAGATCGGCGGCTGCGGTCTCGGCTTTGACACATGGTACGACGTCACCCGGGAGCTCAGTAAAGCTGACGCTTCACACGGTTGGTGCGCCGGCCTGATCATTCATCATGCCCATCTGATCGCGCAGTTTCCACACGCCGGCCAGAAGGTGGTATGGGCTGAAAATCTCGATGTGCCGATCGCGGCATCATTTGCGCCGATCGTGAAAGCCTTGCCGGCGGAGGGCGGCTACCGCATATCCACGCCCGGCTCGCCCTTTGCAAGCGGCGTCGACCATTGTTCCTGGGTCATGCTCGGCGGAATGGCGCAGGACGGCCCGGAGCCGGAATGGAAGTTCTTTCTTGTCCCGCCCCATGATTATACTGTCCGCGACACCTGGTTCACCGCCGGCATGCGCGGCACCGGCAGCAAGACCATCGTCGTCGACAGCGTCTTCGTGCCGGAGAGCCGTGTGCTGCGGCTGAGCGACTTGCGCGCCGGCACGACCCCAGGCGGGGCAGGCCACGACGGCGTCATTTTTCACACGCCGTTCTTCTATTATGCGCCGATTTCCTTCGCGTCACCGATGCTGGGCGCGGCCCAAGGCGCGTATGAAACGTTCCGTAACTGGACCAGAACGCGCAAGGCCCAGGACGGCACCTTGCTCGCCGAGAAGCCATCCGTGCAAGTGCGGATGGCGCGCGCCGCAGCCGACATCGACGCCGCTGAGTTGCTGTTCCGCCGCGCGGTGCAGGTGACGGACGCGCCGGAAGCCTATTCGCCGGCCCTGTTGGCGCGCTCGGTGCGCGATTATGCCCGCATCTCCGAATTGCTCGTCGCGGTGATCGACACGCTCGTTGCGCTGGGCGGCACGGCAGGCTTCACCTCAACGCATCCGCTGCAGCGGGCTTGGCGCGACATTCATTTCATGTCGATGCATATCAGCCTGAACGTCGAGACCAATTTTGCGCATTACGGCCGCCTGCAGCTCGGCCTCGGTCCCGAACCCTCCGCACGGTATTTTTAATCACGACGCCTACCGCAGCCCGGCCTGCTGCACCAGCGGATAGACGTTATTCTTGAACCAGCGCTGATCGTCGACGTAGCGCGGCCAGTTCAACAGCGTGCCGTCGAGACCCATTTTCGACATGCGGACGAGTCCGTCGACGATCTGTTCCGGCGTGCCGATCAGCGGATAGCCGCCCCAGCCGGCAATGAAATGCTTCTTCATTTCGGCCAGCACTTCCGGCGGCAGCGTTTTGGCATTGGCGATCATGGTCTCGACAAGGTTGGTCACCGCCTCCCAGTCGCCCTTCTCCTGAACGTATGTGTTGAAATAGTCCCTCGCCTCTTTCTCGGTCTCGCCCTGCACGACATAGGCATAGCTCCAGACTTGGATCTCGCGGCCGTATTCCCGGCGTGCGAGCTCGCGGTAGGAATCGACTTTGGCCTTGCAGTCGTCGAAGTCGTGCGAGCCGAACACGACATAGACCATGTCGCAATATTTGGCGGCGAAGTGCTGGCCCTTGTCCGAGCCGCCGGCGTTCATCACCGCGGGAAACGGCCGCTGGACGGGCTTGGGCTCGAGGTAGCCCTTCTTGATCTTGTAGAACCGGCCTTCGAAGTCGAACGGCTCGTCGCACGTCCACAATTGCTTCATCACGTGCAGCCATTCGGCGGCGCAATCGTAGCGATCGTTGTGCTCCATCAGCGGCGATCCGAACATCTCGATCTCGGGCCGATTCCAGCCGGTGACGATGTTGAGCGCAAAACGCCCGCCAGTGACGTGATCGATGGTAGTCGCTTGCTTCGCCGCCATCACCGGGTGGATCGTCGGTACGTGCGAGGTGGCGAAAATGCCGGAATAATGCGTCGAAGCGCCGATCGCCGCGGCCCAAGAGAAGCATTCGAAGCCGGGACCGTTGAAATTGGTCACGCCGCCGAAGCCGTGCCAGCGGCCGATCGGGACCAGCGCTTCGAATTCCATCTCTTCCGATGTCTTGGCCAGCTCCAGCGTATTCGGCCAATTGATCTCGAGAACCCCATCGATCGTCGAAATCGCGCAACCGCGGTCGAGATTGGTGCCGAAAGTGCCGAGCTTGAGCTTTCGGTCGTTGAAGACCGGATTGGTGATGCGGCGATCTCGTTGCGGATTCGCGCCTGCAGCCATATCATTCCTCCTGGATCGGACCTGAAGCGTACGCTGTGGCAATCGTCGGGCCGCCGTGCAAAGCTTGCAAGTGCCAAGAATGGACCAACCGGAGCCGGCCATGTCGATCTTTGCCGTGAACTATCTGTGCCGCGAGATTTTGCGCGATCATGCTTTTCGCGCGGCCATGAAGGCCGACCCGGCAAAAGCGCTTGCCGGCGTCGATCTCACCGGCGACGAGAGGCGCGCGCTCATTGCCGGCGACGTCGGCACGTTGTTCCGCATGGGCGTCAATGGGTTTCTCATGGGATATCTGGCGCGCTTCGAAGTCTGCGGGCTGAACGTGCAGACCTACAATGAGCGGATGCGCGCAGTGAAGGTCGACGAGATCGGCCGACCGGTGGCATGACGGGGGACCCGAGGAGCGGGAGATCGTAATGGCTCAGATTGTCGCCGGCTTCGGCGTGCCCCACACCCCGGTATTTCCGCATTTCGTCAAACGCGACGGACCGGACTGCGAGATCGCCAAGCTGTTCGGCGCGCAGAAGGAGCACTTGGCTGCCACGCGGCCGGACGTGATCGTGATGTTCGATACCGATCATCTCAACACATTCTTCCTCAATGATCTGCCGATCCTGGCCGTCGGCATCGATCAGACCTTCAAGGCGCCAAACGACGAGCCGCGCGACGTGCCAAATTACATTGTCAGATCGCTGCCCGACCTGGCCGCGCATATTCGCGCAGCCGCGATCGGCTCGGGCTATGATGTCGGCATGACGCAGAATTTTTCGGTCGATCATTCGATCACCGTGCCGCTGCACTTTCTTACCCCCGATATGCAGGTCCCGGTGATCCCGTTCTTCATCAGCGGCCACGTGCCGCCGCTGCCGTCGGCGCGGCGCTGCCACGCGCTGGGCGAAGCCGTGGCACGCGCCATCGCAGCTTGGCCGGAGCCGCTGCGCGTCGTCATCATGGGTTCGGGCAGCTTCTCGCTCGAAGTCGGCGGCCCGCGCATGGCGCCCGGCCGCTCGGACGGCGTGCCTGATCCGGACTGGGCGATGCGGGTGATCAAGTCGCTCGAGGAGCAGAAGATCGAGCGGCTGATCGGCGAGGCGACCGAACACCAGCTTCTCAAGGCCGGCAATGTCGGCGGCGAACTGCTGAACTGGATCGCCATGCTTGGTGCCATCGGCGACCGCAAGCCGACCTATGTTGCGCCGCAAATGCAAAACGGCCACGCCTACGGCGTATGGCGCTGGAATTAAAACATCGGATAGGCCGGATTGAGCGGCAGGCCGAATTCGGTGCGGCCGAAATTCTCCGCGGGCACGTCCCAGTTCATGACCACATGCGAGGAGATGGCATGCACGTCGCGCCAGCAGCGCTGCACCGGATTGTCGTCCAACAGCCCGCTTGAACCCGAAAGCCTGACGAGATCGTCCATGGCCTGACGTAGGCTTCGCACCGCGTAAGTGAAGTCGCGGCGCAATAGCGTGCGGGTCTCGAGCGACATGCCGGCGTAGTCGGCTTGTGCTTTCGCAAAGCCGCGCCGCGCCAATAATTCGGCAGCGTCGATCCGCGCGGCGATTTCGGCGATGCTGATCTGCACCGGCACGTGTTGGGCGATGGCGAGCTGGGTGTAGGTCAAGTAGCGTCGCCGGGTCCACTGCACGAATTCGTCATAGCCGCCACGCGCCAATCCGAGCGCCGGGCCGAGCAGCGCATAGCTGTGCATGGCGATGAACGGCGTGCGGTAGATCGGATTGGTGTTGATCTTCGAGCCCGGCGAGCATCCGTCCCGCAATGCCGCAAACGAGACGCTACGGTGCTCGGGAACGAACACGTCGTCGAGCACGGCCGTGTTGGAGCCGCTGCCGCGCAGCCCGGCACAATACCAGGTATCGTCCTGCTTCAGCTGCGGCACCGGCACGAGATAAAGCCGCATGTCGGGGTGATCTTCGCCCTCGCGCTGTACCAGGCCGCCGATCATGATCCAATGCGAGTGCCGCAAGCCCGAGCACCATGACCAGCGGCCGTCAAGGCGATAACCGCCCGGCGCCGCCGTCACTTTGCCGGTCGGCGCCGCCGAGGTGGCGATACGCGCGGCTCTGTTCGTGCTCCATACGTCATGTTGGGCTTCTTCCGGAAATAGCGCCAGCATGCAGGCGTGATCGGCGAGATAATTGAGGCACCAGGCCGACGAGCCGCAGGTCGATTTGCCGAGCTCGATGGCAATATTGAACGCCACTTCATGATCGTGCTCGTAGCCGCCCCAGCGCTTCGGTTGCAGCGTGTGGATGAAGCCAGCATCGATGAATTCGTCGACCGATTCTTGCGGGATATTGCGGTCGCGTTCGGCTCGTACCGCGCGTTCACGCAAGCGCGGCGCCAACGCCCGTGCCCGCGCCAAAAGTTCATCGGCACTCGGAATGTCCGGCGCCGACGCCGGCCGCAATTCGGCGATGCTCAAGGGCGCTCCCTCCATTTTGACGAAAGATTGCGCCTGCGGCCAAGCCGGATCAAGTGCCGCGAACCGCGGCTCGACGCCTTGGAGCGCATTTCCGGCAAAACAGGCGGCGCGAGGTCACAGATATGCCAACATCACCCCCGCAGCCGGAAACGCTGAATCTTTCCGGTCGGCGTTTTGGGCAGCGCTTCGATGAATTTCACCGAGCGCGGATATTTGTAAGGGGCGATCGTCATCTTGACGTGGTCTTGCAGCTTTTTGACGGTCTCAGGGCTCGGCGCCGTGCCCTCTTTGAGCACGACGTTCGCCTGCACGATCTGGCCGCGCTCGTCGTCCGGCACGCCGATCACCGCGCATTCCTTGACGTCGGGATGGGCGAGCAGCGCCGCTTCGACTTCGGGCCCGGCGATGTTGTAACCGGACGAAATGATCATGTCGTCGCTGCGCGCGGCAAAATGGAAGTAACCGTTCTCGTCTTGCGAGAATGCATCTCCGGTCAGATTCCAGCCGTCACGGACATAGGTGGCTTGGCGCTTATCCGCGAGATAACGGCAGCCGGTCGGGCCGCGCACGGCGAGCTTGCCCACTTCGCCGCGCGGCATTTCCTTCATGTCGTGATCGACAACCTTGGCTTCATAACCTGTGACCGGCTTGCCGGTCGTTGCGGGCGCTGCGTCGCCGCGGCGGTTGGAAATGAAATTGTGCAGCATTTCAGTCGAGCCGATGCCGTCGAGGATCGGCTTGCCGGTTCTCGCCACCCACTCCTCGAACACCGGCGTCGGCAGCGTTTCGCCGCCCGATACGGCGACGCGTAGCGAAGAGAGAACAACATCCTGCTCCATCGCCGCGAGCATCGCACGATACGCCGTCGGCGCCGTGAACGAGATCGTCGCCTGGCAGGTCCGGATGATGTCGATCAAGCTCACCGGCGAGGTGTTCTCGAACAGCGCTGCGCTGGCGCCGAAGCGCAGCGGAAAAATCGCAAGCCCGCCGAGCCCGAAGGTGAAGGCGAGCGGCGGCGAACCGACGAACACATCATCGGGGGTGACGCCCAGCACTTCCTTGGCATAGCCATCGGCGATGATCAGAAGATCGCGATGAAAATGCATCGTCGCTTTCGGCTCGCCGGTGGTGCCGGAAGTGAAGCCGAGAAGTGCGACGTCGTCGCGGCCGGTCTTCACCGCGTCGAACGTCACGGGCTTGCTCAGCGCGACGCGGTCGAGCTCGGCATCGTGACCGGCGGTGCCGTCGAAACCAATCACCTGTTTGAGAAATTTGCTGCTCCCGGCGCAGGTGACAAGTTCATCCATCAACCGCGTGTCGCATAGCGCGAGCGAGATTTCCGCCTTGTCGACGATCTGGGTGAGCTCGCCGGCGCGCAACAGCGGCATGGTATTGACGACGACAGCGCCGGCCTTGGTCGCCGCGATCCAGCAGGCGACCAGTGCCGGATTGTTGGCAGCACGGATCAGAACACGATTGCCCGGCTTGACGCCGAGGTCCTCGACCAGCGCATATGCGATGCGATTGGTCCAATCCGACAGTTCTTTATAGGTGCGGCGGCGGCCATCGCCGATCAGGCAGACATGATCGCCGAAGCCGCGCGCCACCATGCGATCGGTCAGTTCAAAGCCAGCGTTCAGTTCCTCGGGATAATCGAATCGGCCCAGCGAAATCTGCGGCCACAGTTCCGCGGGCGGAAGATTATCGCGGGCGAACGTGTCCGTATGTGCGGTGCGGCCGAGGACGCAAAATGCCGATTGAAGAGCCATCCCGTACCCGCGCTGCGAGCGCCCGCCCAATCTCGTCAGTCCACGCTTTGTATCGAGCGCGCAGGGCGACAAAAAAGCCCCTTGCCACCGCCATCAGATGTTTTAAAGTTAAAGCAATTTACGTGCAAGTGGAGAAGGATACGGCCTTGTCTGTCTGCCAGGCCGTTCGCATCCGAAACCATATGACGCTTTGCGTGAGACATAGCTGCCAGGCGACAGATGGAAAATGATCCGATCATCGCCTTCGAAGACGTCGCGCTCTCGCTGGGCGGAGATAGGATCTATGACCGGCTGACCCTAGAGGTGCAACGCGGCGAATTCCTGTGCATCGTCGGTCCGTCCGGCTGCGGAAAATCCACTTTGCTCCGGCTGATTGGTGGCCTGCTCGACGCCGACAGCGGGCGTATTACGGTTGACGGCCGCTCTCCGCGGGACTCCTGGTCCGATATCGCGTTCGTCTTTCAGTCGCCCCGCCTCGTGCCATGGCGAAACGCGGTTGATAACGTCCTGCTCGGACCGGAATTACGAACTGGAGCGCACGACAACGAAGATCGCCGCACCCGTGCCGTGGAACTGCTGCGCCTCGTCGGCCTTGCAGGCGACACGCTCAAATATCCGTCCATGCTTTCCGGTGGCGAGCGCCAGCGCGTCGCGATTGCGCGTGCGCTTGCGGTCGATCCGAAGATCGTGCTGATGGACGAACCGTTCTCCGCGCTCGATCCGAACATGCGCTCGCGCATGCGTGCGGAGATGGAGCGGATCTGGATGGAAACCGGCAAGACTGTCGTTTTCGTCACCCACGACATCGACGAGGCGCTGCAGCTTGCGGATCGCACGGTCGTCTTCTCAGGCAAGCCGACCCACGTCCTCGAAACAATCGAGGTCAAGGCGCCGCGGCCGCGCGTCATGAGCGCTCCCGACGTGGAGAATACACGCGCGAGACTCGTCAAACTATTTCGGTCGATCGAGCATTCGTTCGTCGAACAGGAGAGCGTCGCATGATGAAACGCCGCAACGTGTTGAAACTCCTCGCCGCCCCCGCGGTACTGACCGTGGTGCGGCCCCTGCGCGCGCAGGCCAAGGAGAAGATCACCTACGCCTATCTGCTCGACCCCGCCTATGACGCGGTCACCTGGGCGATGTCGAACGGCAAGGTCGGCTCCGATCTCGTCGAGGTCGAAGCGCGCGGACTTGCCATTCCACAGCTCATTCAGGCGACCTCGGCCAAGCAGTACGACGTGATCATGACTGCGGTGATCGCCGTGCCGGCGGCTGCGGCGCGGGGGCTGCAACTGCGGGTGCTTTCGGTCGCGCTGCAGCAGTCCGCCGCCGGCGAAGGCGCCGGAATCTGGGTCAAAAGCGACTCGCCGATCAAGGATCCGCGGGATCTCAAGGGCAAGTCGCTCGGGTCCTACGCCTTGCGCTCGACCGGCTACACCCAGGTGCGTCTGGCGCTCATCAAGAAATATGGACTCAACGCCGCACTTGAAGGCGGGGATATCAGGCAGGTGGAGATCCAGGCGCCCAATTTGCCGGGCGCGCTCGCCGCAGGTCAGATCGACGCCGCGACCCTGATCCACAGCCAGGCTTTCCGCGCCATGAAATCCGGCGAATTCCGCGCGATCGCCGAAACCGGCCGCGACAATATCGAAGTCTACGGCATGCGCTTCATCAGCGCGCTGAACGTGTCCTATCCGGAGCGTCTGGGGCAGCGGCCGGACGCATTCAAGGAATTCGACCGGATGTTTCGCGAATCCGTGCGTTATGCGCTCGCCAACCGCGCCGAGGTTTTCGGCGCGGTCGGCAAGCAGAACAACCTGCCGCCCGAGTTCTTCGATTGGTGGTTCGAAAAGAGTTCCGACGTACCCGGCATCTTTGACGAAAAGCACGCCAAGATCGTGATGAAGTTCTATGAACTCTCAAAAGGGATCGGCATGATCGACGCCTATCCGGACATCCGGACGCTCGTCTGGGAGAACGCATTGCGCGCCTAATGACCGAAACCGGGATCGCGCTCGTCGCGCCACGCCGCCCGCAGGCACTGACGCCGCAGAGCCTTGCCGCCCACCTGGCGACGCTCGTTTTTCTCGGCATCTGGGCGGCGGCGTCCTATTTCGCGCCGCCTTACCTGCTTCCGGGCCCGATCCCGGTTGCCGAGCGGCTCTGGCGGTTCGTGACGAGCGCGCATGATCTGAGCCATCTAGGCGCATCCTTGTTCCATGTCGCCGCCGCAATCGCGATCTCGTTTCTGAGCGGCTCGCTGCTGGCGATCGTTGCGCACTACGTGCCCCTGTCGCGGACCGCGATCGAAAAGCGTCTCGGCCCGTTCCTGAACTCCTTCTCGGCGATCGGCTGGACGCTGTTGTCGATCATGTGGTTCGGCGTGACGCCGCTGACCGTGATCTTCGCGATCAGCGTCGTATTGATTCCGTTCGCGATGGTGAACATGTCGGCCGGCCTCTCAGATCTCGACCGCGAACTGATCGAGATGGCGACGAGCTTCACACGCAATCGCTGGCGGGTCTTCGCCAAGGTGATTCTGCCGTCGCTATATCCGTTCATTTTCGCCACGCTGCGCATCATGTTTGGCGTCGCTTGGAAAGTGACCCTGACGGCTGAGCTGTTCGGCGGCAATAGCGGCCTCGGCTACATGATCAACCTGGCCCGGCAGGAATTCGATACCGAGACGATCTTTGCCGCCATCATCGTCATCATCGCTTTCGTGCACGGCATGGATGTTTTCGTGTTGGCGCCCGTGCAAAACCGCCTGTCGCGCCATTATGCCGGTTGACCGCGCGCCGATAACGGCACCCGCCGCCGAGCGCCTGATCGGCGACGGCTTTGTCATGCTGGTGCTTGCCGCCTGGCTGGTGCTGGGACGGCACCTGCCGGAATTCATCCTGCCCGGACCAATCGCCGTGGCGCGCCGGCTGACCGAGCTTTGCATCACGCCCGAATTCCTCTGGAATGTCTTCGCTTCGACCTGGCGCGTTCTCGTCGCTGTGACGCTGGCGCTTCTGATCGGCGGCGGCCTGGCATTTCTCGCCTATGGCGTGCCGGTCCTGGCACAGGTCGTGAACAACCGGATCAAGCCGGTGCTCAACGCGTTTCCGTCGATCGGCTGGGCGATCCTAGCGGCGATCTGGTTCGAGCCCGGCGATTTCGGCGTCATCTTCGTCGAAGTAGCGATCCTCATCCCATTCTGCCTGATCAATATCGCCGAAGGCCTGCGCAATCTCGACCGCGAGCTGATTGAGATGGGTTTGAGCTTCACGCGAAGCCGCACCCGGATCCTGTGGCGCCTGACCTTGCCGCTCCTGCTGCCGTACGGATTGGCCGCCATACGGATCGCCTATGGCATCGCTTGGAAGATCGCTCTGGTCGCCGAACTCCTGGGCGCCCCGAACGGGGTCGGCTATCTGATGCTGCGCGCGCAGACCGCCGCGGACAGTACGACATTTCTGGCGATCTGTTTTGCCATCGTTCTGATTTTCGTGCTCGGCGAGCGTCTCGTCATCGAGCCGATCGAACGGCGCTTCGCAAAAAGGTGAATTGGGGTCGCGAATGAGCACTGTAACCTCGGCTGACGTTGAAGATCTTGTGGTCGCGACCGGGTCCGGCCGGCTGCGCGGCATGTGCAGCAACGGCATCGCTGTGTTCCTGGGCATTCCCTATGCCGCGGCGCCAGTCGGGCAGTTGCGCTTTGCACCACCGCAGCGGGCACCGGCTTGGCACAACGTCCGCGACGCCACGCAGGACGGACCGATCGCGCCGCAGGGAAGATCGCGGCTTGCGCATGTCATGGGCGATTTCGAGCGTCCACAGTCCGAAGATTGCCTGACCCTGACCGTGTGGACGCCGGCGGTCGACGCAGGAAAGAGACCGGTGCTGGTCTGGATTCATGGCGGCGCATTTTCGAGCGGCGCCGGATCGCTGCCCTGGTATTCGGGCGAGCAATTCGCCGCCCAAGACGACATCGTCGTGGTGTCGATCAACTACCGGCTCGGTGCCCTCGGATTCCTATGCCTGCCGGGCGTCAGCGAGGGCAATCTCGGCCTGCTCGATCAGATCGCCGCGCTGCGTTTCGTGCGCGAGAATATCGCAGCATTCGGCGGTGATCCGGACAACATCACAGTGGTCGGCCAATCGGCTGGAGCCGCCTCGATCGCTGTCCTCATGACGATGCCGGAGGCCCAAGGGCTTTTCCGGCGCGCCATCATGCAAAGCACGCCGTTCGGCCGCATGTCGCGCACCAGCGAGGATGCACACCGGATCGGACGGCGCCTGCTCGAGGTTCTTGGCCTCGATCCAAAAGAGCGTGACAAGGCGATTGCGCTTCCGGCGGCAAATTTCGTCACTGCGCAGGCCGAAGTCGCGCGCCGTGAAAAGAAGTTCGCCGACGCGCAGGCGCCGTTTGGACCCGTGGTCGACGGAAAAGTCTATCCGCACGATGCGAGGATTGCGTTGCAGGCCGGCTCCGGCGCCCATGTCGACGTCATGATCGGCACGACCCGCGAGGAAATGGCGGCGTTCTACTGCGTCGACCGTGAAATCGATGCCGCGCCCATGGATGCCGTTGAAGCCGTCTTCACATCCATCTTCAAATCCGAATACCGGCCCTACTACGATGAATTCCGCGCGATTCGCGCGGCAAAGACCAATGGCGCCTTGCTCGGTGATCTCATGAGCGACGCGATGTTCCGGATCGGCAGCCTGCGGATGGCCGAATGGCGCGCCGACCAGGGACGCCCGGTCTTTCTCTACCAGTTCGACTGGCAATCGCCGGCGGGCTTCGAGGCCTGCCATTGCCTGGAAATTCCTTTCGTGTTCGACAATTTCGCCCAGTGGCCGGACGCCCCTATGCTCAAAGGAGCAGATGCCGAAGACATCAAAGGACTCGCGGCGGCCATGCATGGCGCCTGGGCGGCCTTTGCCCGCACCGGCAAACCCGATCATCCGAGGTTGCCGCCATGGCCTACATACGATCGCAAAGACCGCATGACCATGCGCTTCGATAGCACGATTGGACCAGTCAGCGATCTCGCCGGCCTCGCCTGGCGGAAACCCTGGCCGAGCTGAGGCGCCATGCCCCCGATCAAGATACGCAAGGAAATCGCCGATCGCGTGCTGCAACGCCGCGGCCGCTATCACCTGTTCGACGGGCTTGATCCGGCGCGAACCGCGCTGCTTGCGATCGACATGCAGGACGCGTTTCCGCCCGCGGCATCGCGACAATACCGACACGCGACGGCCCTAGCCGAACCGACCTGAGGTCGCCTACGCAGCCCAAGCCACGGAAGTCCTGTCCATGTCATCGTCCCCCAAAGCAGAGCAATCAGTGAAGACGCTGAACGACATCGCCTTTGCCGGCGGCGACGGAGCCGGGCTTCTGGGCGACCTCTATATGCCGGACGGTGTCGGCACCGCGCCGGTTCTCGTCGCCGTTCACGGTGGCGGTTGGCAGATCGGAAACCGGAAGTTCTACATCCACTGGGGGCCATATCTCGCCCGGCACGGCATCGCCGTGTTTGCCGTCGAATACCGGCTGACGAAGCCGGGCGCGAAGGCTTATCCGGATGCCGTTCGCGACGTCAGGGCCGCCGTCGGCTTCATCCACGCGAATGCCGGACAATACGGTCTTGATCCTGAGCGCGTCGGGCTCATCGGTGATTCAGCCGGCGCGCATCTGTCAGCGCTGGTCGCGCTCGCCGGAAACGGGCCGCCGTTCTCGCCCGGTTCGAATGCGGCCGCCGACCGCATCGCCGCGAAGGTCGTCGTCGGTTTCTATGGCGTTTACGACATGGCGGCGCAGTGGCAACACGATGTGCCGGTGCGCCCGCGCGACAACATCGCCGAGAAATTCCTTGGCGCCGCTTTGTACGAGGACAGGCGCATCTATTTCGAAAGCTCACCCATCAGTTACGCGAACACCGAGAGGAACGCGACGCGGTTCCTGCTGATCTACGGCACACACGACGACGTGGTTGATGCAAAGAGTCAGTCCCAACCCTTCGTAGTGGCGCTCAAACAGGCAGGTTTCTTTGTTCGGACTGTCGCCATCCCCGGCGCGGGACATTTCTTCATCACCGACCCTGTCGACGACACGAGCTATAACGGCATCGCGGGACCTCGGGTGGTGAGGTTTCTCAGGGACGCCGGCTTCTGAGACATTCCGCAGAAGCGGAGCCACGAATTGGATCGAGAAACTCTTGCGGCTTTACAATCATGATGCGGCCGCGTTTGCCGATGAATGGGAGGCGCAGCCGCCCCCGGTTGATATGTGCGGTTTGATTCAGCGGCATTTCGAACCGGGACGAACCGGCGATATCGGATGCGGCAGCGGCCGCGATACAGACTGGCTTAGCAGGAAACGCATCGGAACCCTTCGCGAGACTTACGGCGATAACTTCGGCCCCCGGTGGCGCGCAGCGACATGAAGCTTGATGCGTGTCTGGAGCGGACAGGATCGAAGTCCCTCAGCCGCTTGTTAAAGAAACGTTAGGATCGCGTCATCGACGTCGAATTGCGGGCGTCTTCAAATGCGCAGCCGTACGTTTGATTGCAAGACGCGCGCCTGCGACGCGCGTCTGTTGCGGGCCCGAACACCAACCAGCGCCGGGCGGATAGCCGCGTCGTGCCATTTGCGATCAGGAAAAGTTGATGAGTGTCCGTGCCGGGAGCTTGGCAGGCGGTTAACGTGTCCCCGGCACTGCGGGTCAGTCCAACGGCTTCGCGATACCGGCGAGATGCCGAGCGCGCGCCTTTTTCTCCTCGATCTTCATGCCGCGCGCGATCTGAATACGCTGGGCCTGCGGCGAGCCGGCCCCATGCAGGCTTTCGGTCAGATAACCGACCGCATTGCGGCCGATCGTCATATTTTCGATCAGCCGCAGCATGCGCATCCGATCGACCACTTCGACGCCGTCGCGGCCCTGCAGGAATTTGCGGATGAGGGGACCAACTTCGTTGTTCTGCAGGTCTTTCTCCGACGGCATGGTAACGACCAGACCACCGGCAATATCCTGTGCCAAACGTGCGATCTCGTAAGGAAAGCGCGTGACATTATGCTTCGCGACATTGGAGAGCATTTCATCATTGATGTAGGCGCCTGAAGCCACCGGCTTGGACTGATGCGCCGCGGCCATGCAGCTTGAATAGATGGTCTCGTTGAGATGAGTCATCTCGACGAGCTTGTCCTTGACATGCGAAGCACCTTCAACGCCATTGTAATCGGCGGCAGTCGCAGCGGCGCCAATCAGCACATCGCCGAGCCCCGTCTTGCAGACATAAGAACTGCGATGATAGGTGGTGAAGCGCTCCACGAGCGATGACGCATAAGCCCACTCGCCATCCAGGAACACGTGTTCATAGGGGACGAACACGTTTTCAAAAACTATCAGAGCTTCCTGCCCAGCGAATTGCGCATTGCCGGCGTCCATGGCGCCGCCGTCCATGATGCGCGTGTCGTTGGTCTGGCGACCGACAATATAAGTAAGACCTGGCGCATCGACGCGCACCGCGCCGACCACCGACCAGTCGCGATCGCTCTCGGTCATCCGCATGGTCGGCATGAAGATCAGCCAATGCGAGTTGACCGCGCCGGTCTGATGCATTTTGGCGCCCGAGACATAGATGCCGTTGCCGTCGCGCCGCGTCACATGCAGAAACAGATCCTTGTCGGATTGCTGATGCGGCGGCTTCGAGCGGTCGCCCTTGGGATCGGTCATGGCCCCGCCGATGACGACATTCGCCGCCTGTGCGCGCTTGAGGAAGGCGAGAAAGCGCTGGTGATAGATGGTCCCCGCCTTGGCATCGACGTCGAATGTTACCGAATGACACGAGCTGATGGCATCGAGCCCGACACATCGCTGAAAGCAGGTGCCGGTGCGGCGACCGAGCTCGCGCTGCATCTCATGTTTGCCCACGAGATCACCCGGCGCGGCGGGAACGTGAAGGAAGCGATTGACCTTTTGCCCGCTGATGGAGGAATGCGCCGTGGCCAGATTGGGCTGCTCGGTCGCAAGGCGAAACGTTTCCGCCATGGCATTGATCGAGGGACGGATCACCGGATGATCGACGGGTTCGGCGACGCGCTCGCCCATGAAATAGACATTCAAGTTTCGGCCGCGCAGCGAGGCGATATAATCCTCCGCCCCGCGGATCGGTGTCGCGAAATCGGCCCACAACGTCTCGGCATCTTGCATGGCGGCCTCCACGCGGCTCACGTCTGAGTTTTGATCAGTTCGCGCAGTTTGTAACGTATGATCTTGCCCGATCCGGTGCGAGGGATCTCGGCAATCAGCTGCACGCTATGCGGAACTTTGTACGCCGACAATTGGGCGCGGCAATGGGCGAGCAACGCCTCGACCTCGCAGGTGTGGTCGGGCCGCTGGACGACGAACAGCGCCGGAACCTCGCCCAGATGCTCGTGCGGCACGCCGACCACGGCGCAGTCCAGCACTGACGAAAACGTATTCACAACTTCCTCAATCTCCGCCGGCGCGATGTTCTGGCCGCCGCGGATGATCAGTTCCTTCAGTCGGCCGGTGATGGTGAGGAAGCCGTTCTCGTCGGATTTCGCCAGATCGCCGGTATGATACCAGCCGTATCGGAGCGCCTTTTGCGTCTCCTCAGCCTTGTTGTGATAGCCGGGCATGACGTTCGGGCCGTGCACGATCAGTTCGCCCTCCTGCCCCGGCCCCACATCTTGGCCCTTGAAGTCGACGATACGGACGGCAAGCCCGGGCACCGGAATACCGCACGAGCCCATGGCGCGGCTCCCGCTCGGCCAATTCATGGTCACCATGGTGGAAGTCTCGGTGATACCGTAGCCGTCGAGCAAGGGCACGCCGAGATGGCCTTCGAAATCGCGATTAAGCGTCGCCGGCATGATGGCGCCGGCGGATACGCAGAGTCGCAGACTGGGAAAGCGGATGTTCGCCTCGCTGCGCGTCGCCTGCAGCAAATAGTGGAACATGGTCGGCACGCCGGGGAAGTAAGTGAATTCGCCGGTCTTCAACAATCTCACCGCTTCGCTGGTCGAGAATTTTTCCATGATGTATTCGCTGGCGCCTGCCGCGAGAATGCTCATGACCGATAGATTAAGCGCGTAGGAATGAAACAGCGGCAGCGGTGACAGCACAGTGTCGCGGTCGCTCAGGCCCGTGATCGGCGCCCAGCAGGCCGCCGTGACCCACAACATGCCGTGGACCGTAAGCCGCACGCCTTTGGCGCGCCCCGTCGTCCCGGATGTATAAAGTATGTAGGCCGTCTCGTGCATCAGCGCCGGATCGCGCGGCGGTGATTGCGATGTTGTGCTGACAAGCTTGCTGTAGCGCAGCGCCTCAGCAGCGCAGGTACCCCGATCCGTGACGACCAACGCTTTAAGATTGGGGGCTGCACTCTTGAACCGTGCAAACAGATCGCCGCGTTCGGCAGCCGTAATCACCGCTTTGCAACCGGCGTCGATGAGCCGATATGCGATCTCGGCCTCGCTCGCGTCGTAGCTGATCGGTACGCCGATGGCGCCAGCGCGGGTGATGGCAAAGCAGCTTTCCACCCAGGCTACGGAATTCGGCAGCAAGATCGCGACCGTGTCGCCCGGTGCAATGCCGTTGTCGGCGAGGTGTCCGGCAAGCCTGGCGGTGCGATCGTGAAGCTCAGCATAAGTGACCGAGGCGTGCGCATCGCGATAGGCGCATTTGCCGCCGCGCGCTGCGGCGTGCCGGCGCAGCAATTCGGGGATGGGCGCTATCAAATCCGTATGCAGCATGGCGCTCCTCCATCAGACCATGCTGTAGCCGCCGGAAATGCTCAGCACCTGGCCGGTGATCCAGCCGCTGTGCGGCGAAGCGAGCATTGCCACCATTGGCGCGACGTCACCCGGCAGACCGAGACGGCGCACCGGATAGAATTTCACGAGCTTTTCGCGATTGGTTCCGACCCAGTCCTTGTCATGTGCGGTTTCCACGAGGCCGAGTGACACCGTGTTGGCGGTGGTGCCGGAGCGGCCGAATTCGCGGGCGAGCGACTTCATCAGGCCAACGACGCCGGCGCGAGCGGCCGCGACAATGGCGAGGCCGGATTCGCCGACGCGCGAGGAATCGCCAATCACGCTGACAATGCGGCCATTCCTGCTTGATTCGAGATGCGGCGCCGCGGCGTGGCAGCAATGGATCGCGCCATAGAGTGACGCATCGATCTGCGCGCGCCAATCCTCCGGCGTGCTCTCGAGGAAACGCTGGCGCTTGGCTAGACCCGCATTATTGACGAGGATGTTGAGCCCCCCGAAGTCTTTGACCACCGCTTCCGTCATGGCCTTCACGGCACCGAAATTTGCGACGTCGGCCTGATAGGCCTTGGCGCTGCCGCCCTTGGCTTTGATCTCGTCGGCAATGGCCTCGGCCTCGGCACCAGAACGGCGATAGTTGACGGCAACTGTGGCGCCTTCTGCGGCAAGACTCAGAGCGATCTCGCGGCCGACCCCGCTTGCCGCGCCGGTCACCAGAGCGATCTTGCCTTGCAATCCGAGATCCATGGTCGCTCTTCCCTCGTTGAATTGTTCAAGCTTTTCTCTTCGCGCGCGCCGCTTCGATGAGGCGGTAGAGCCGCTCCGGCGTTACGGGCAGTTCATTGATCTCGACGCCGAGCGGCGACAACGCGTCCGCAACCGCGTTCGCGATCGCCGCCGGTGCGCCGATCGTGCCGCCCTCACCCATGCCGCGGAAACCGCCGAGCGTCGTCGGCGACTCGCTCTCGAGATGAACAAGCTTCATCGACGGGATTTCGCAGGCCGATGGCACGAGATAATCGACCAGGCTCGCCGTCTGCATTTGACCCTGCGCGTCGTAGACGACTTCTTCATAAAGCGCCGCGCCGATACCTTGGGCGACGCCGCCTTGTACTTGGCCGTCGACGATCAGTGGATTGACGATCTTGCCGCAATCCTCGGCCACCGCGAAACGATCGATACGCATCTCATAGGTCTCCGGATCGATCTCCACGGCGGCGATATGTGTTGCCGAACTGGTCGTGCCGAATACTGGATCATAGGTTTTGGTTGCGGCGAGTTCGTCCCTCGCCTCGACCGGAAGACGGCCGATCTCTGAATAGACCGCGCGCGCGACCTCACGGAAACCGATGCCACGATCGGTGCCGACGACGGTGATCTTGCCACCTTGCGCGACGAGATCGCCAGCTGCCGCTTCGAGAAGATGCGAGGCTGCATGGAGCACTTTCTCGCGCACCGCCTGCGCCGCAAGTGTCGCCGCGCCGCCCGCCAGAACCAGGCTACGACTCGCATAAGTGCCGGTGCCGCCGGTCACGCCGGCACTGTCGCCGTGCACGACGCGGATATCCTCGACGCGGACGCCGAGATGTTCGGCGACGATCTGCGCGAGCGTCGTTTCAAGACCCTGGCCGTGCGAAGCGACACCGAAGGACGCCGTCACCGCGCCGGTGGAATCAACCCGCACGATCGCGGTCTCGGTGCCGGTATTGATCGGCATGCCAGGCGCCACGGAAATGCGCGAGCCGATGCCGGTCAGCTCCGCGTAAGAGGCGATGCCAATGCCATACCAGCGGCCGGCCGCACGCGCGCGCTGCTGCGCCGCGCGTAGGTCGTCATAGCGGATCGCCTTGCTGGCGGCGTCGAGACATTCCCGGAAACCGGATTTGTCCCAGACAATGCCGGAAGCGACCTTATAAGGAAACTCGTCGGCACGGATTAGATTGCGCAGCCTGAGTTCGCGTGGATCGATGCCGATTTTTGTCGCGGCCATATCTATGAGCCGCTCCATGACGAAAGTCGAGGTTGGTCGGCCGACCCCGCGATAAGGACCAAGCGGCGCTTTCGAGGTCGCCACGGCGCGAACACAACCCCGATAATTCGCGATGCGATAAGGTCCTGGCAGAAAGCTCGCCACCTGAATCGGCTCGAGCGCGGCTGTCCATGGATAGATCGAATAGGCGCCAATGTCGCCGATCACATCGGCCCGCAGCGCCACGATGCGGGACTCGCTATCGAGCGCCATTTCCGCATCTACGATCTCGTCGAAACCCTGGCTGTTGGCGAGCAGATCCTCCAGGCGATCGGAGGTCCATTTGACGGAGCGCGCCAGCCGCCGCGCCGCCACGCAGACAAAAATTTCCTCGGGATAAAGCGATCCCTTGCCGCCGAAACCGCCGCCGACATCCTGCGCGACGACACGCACCTGATGGCCCGGGATGTCGAGTGCATCCGAAATCGCATCGCGCACGATGCCCGGCACTTGTGTGGACGAATAAAGCGTCAGCGCCGCACGGCCCGCGTCGAATTCGGCGAGACAGGCACGAGGCTCGATCGCAACAGGCGTCTTGCGATGCATGCGAAAACGACCGCCGATGCGCACCGGCGCCGAAGCGAGTGCACTATCGACATCGCCGCGCGTGAATTCGCGGCTGACCAGCACGTTTGTGCCGGCCTCCTCGTGCAGCAGCGGCGCGCCGTCTTGCGCGGCCTGCTCCGGATCGACCACGACCGGCAGCGGCGCATATTCAATACTGACGAGTTCGAGCGCGTCCTCGGCCTGATATCGGCTTTGCGCGATGATGCCGACGACAGGCTCGCCGACATAACGCACCCTGCCGCGCGCCAGCGGCAATAGCGGCGTCGCATGGTAATTCTTCATGCGCGAGGTCGCGACCAGCGGCTTGACCTGGTCGGCCAGATCTTCCCCCGTGAACACGGCAACGACGCCGGGTGCCGCGCGCGCCGCCGCGCAATCGATGGCGCAAATACGCGCATGCGATTGATCGCTCCTGCGGAACGCCACATGCAGCACACGCGCCACCTGACGATCGTCGGTATAGGCGCCGAGCCCGGTCAACAGCCGCGGATCTTCGGTGCGCTTGATGCGCGCGCCGATGATTTTCGGCCGAACGTGGATCTCGGGCGCGTCACTCATAGGCGTCCGCCCCTTTTCGCAATGTGGTCCATTCGGCGGCATCGTGGCCGCAGATAATTTTTGCGCCGCCCGCCTCGAAGCGCCGGATCTCGGCGAGCGACCTCGCGAGGGCGTCGGCGTTCCAGGTATTTTTCGGCACCATGCCGGTATCGAGAGTCGAGCGCAGGGAGACGGTGTCCGAGGCGAGCAAAAACGCGCCGGAGCGATCGAGCTGAACCAGCGCGCTTGTCGTACCCGGCGTATGACCGGGCAGCGGCAGAAGCACGATGCGGCCGTCACCGAACACATCGCGCTGGTCATCGATGACGTCGGTCGGGGCGTCCTGCTGCCATTCCGCCGCGAGATAGCCCTGCGCCTGGGCGCCAGGCGCGCGCGCCGCTTCCACTTCTTTGCTATGAATGATGAACGTCGCACGCTCAAAAAAGATATTGCAACCGCAATGATCGGGATGCAGATGCGAGCAGACGACCAGATCGATATCGTCGCAGCTGAGCCCGATTCCGGACAGGCCATTCACGACATTCTCGCCGGGCGGCATGATCGGTGTCATCAACCGCGCCAACGCGCCCCAGCGCGCCTCTGCATATTCGGCGACTGCAGGATGGCAGCCGGTATCGAACAGCACGTTGCCTTGGGCATGACGAAGAAGCACACACGGCACCGGCAATTCAATCGTTTCGTTCTTGTCGGCGGCGGTTTGAAAGATGCTCTTGCGCATCCGCAACCGGCCGCCGGAGAGGAGATGCATTTTCATCTTCATCGTGTCCGCCCGGCTTTGGCAACGACGGCGCGGATCGCCTTGACGACGTGTTCGTAGCCCGTGCAGCGGCAAAGATTGCCGGACAGGCCGTGGCGGATGTCGTCGTCGGTGGCGAGTGGATATTTGCACAGCAGATCGGTTGCGGTCATCAGCATGCCCGGCGTACAGAAGCCGCACTGCAAAGCATGATGCTCGTGAAAGGACTCCTGCAGCGCATTCATCTGGCCGATACGGCCAAGGCTCTCGACGGTTTCGACTCTGTGGCCGTCGGCCTGCACCGCAAGCATCAGGCAGGAGCGCGCGCTGTCCCCATCAACCAGCACCGTGCAGGCACCGCAGACCCCGTGCTCGCAGCCGACATGAGTGCCAGTGAGCCCCAACGTGTGGCGCAGAAAATCGGCCAGCAAGAGCCGTGGCTCGACGGAAGCCTTGTGGTCTGTGCCGTTCACGTTCACCGTGATATCGCGCGTCTCCTTCATGCGGCAGCCTCGGTTGCGCGACGCCATGCCGCCGCAAGTGCGCGGCCAACGAGCACGCCGGCCAGATGCCGCCGATAATCGGATGATGCATGCAAATCGGATTGCGGCGCAATCGCATCATGCATCGCGATGATCACTCGCTTGCTCAAGCCATCATTGAGTGCCTGGCCGAGCAGAAGCTGTTCGGCTTCGGCGGCGCGCAACGCGGTCGGGCCAACCCCGGTCAAGGCGATACGCGCTTGCGCAATCACACCACCCGACACAGTCAGTGTCGTCGCCGCTGCGGCGAGCGCAAAGTCGCCATGCCGCCGCGCGACTTCCTCAAAGCCCCAACCGGTCTTTGGCGGAAGCTTCGGCACCACAATCTCACTGAGCAGTTCCGCGCCATCGAGATCGACCGTCATGGGGTCGAGAAAGAAATCGCGCGCCGCGACGGTGCGCGAGCCGCCGGACGAAACAATATGAAGCCTAGCGTCGAACAGCAGCACCATCATCGGCAATTCAGCCGCGGGATCGGCGTGCGACAGGCTGCCGCCGATGGTGCCGCGATTGCGGATGGCGAGATGAGCCACATGCGTCATAGCGCGGGACAGGATCGGAAAATGCCGCGCGATAACGGCTGAGGTCTCGAGCTGGAAATGCCGGGTCAAGGCGCCGATGCGAACACTGTTCGCAGTCTCTTCGACGAACCCGAGGCCTGGAATGCGGTTGATATCGACCAGAATTGAGGGCCGCAGCAGACGAAAATTCAACATCGGAATTAGGCTTTGCCCGCCGGCCAGAACCTTTGCCTCACCACCCGCTTCGGCCAGAGCCGCGACCGCCATGTCGATACTGGACGCTGCGATATAGTCGAAGACCGGGGGCTTCATCACTCACCGCCCCTTGAGCACGGGCCAGCCAGTGACCGCCCCGCCCGCGCCATCCGCGCCAATGCGATATTGGCCACGCCTCTCCCTCCCGTAGTCGGCGACGCTGGCCCGGACGCAAAGATAAAGTCCAGCTGCATCGTCCCTTCATCACTTGCATAACTAGACCATATGAAGAAATCAGACAAGGTTAGATGTTATATTTTCCAAATACGTCCTACAAGTTACTTGTATAAGTGAACTACTCTAGGACCGCAGAAGCCTCGAAACACGTCGGATCAGACCCGTGCTTTGCTCGGCTCCGCGCCGCCAATTGCTGCTGCGCGGTCGCTTACTGCCGGCGCGCCGAAATCGCGCGGATCGTAATTCATGTGATAGCGCATGCCATGGGCCTCGATCGGCTTCTTGCAATGATTGCAGATGACGGTCGGTGTAAAATCGTTGCCGCAATCGCGATGCGTCAGAATGATCGGCGGTCCGCCGCGCGACAGCCAGCGGTCGCCCCAGGCCAGCATCACAATCAGCGGACCGTAGAGATCCTTGCCCATCGCGGTGAGCCGATACTCGTAGCGATCCGGCTGCGACTGATATTTGCGTCGCTCGAATATTCCGGTGCCCACCAGGCGTGCCAGCCGATCGGTGAGAATATTGGATGCAATGTTGAGCTCGGCCATCAGCCGGTCGAAGCGGCGCGCACCAAGAAACGCTTCGCGAATGATAAGAAAGCTCCAGCGGTCGCCAATGATCTCGAGCGTGCGCGAAACCGAGCTCGGCCGGCCGCGCGAGAATTGCGAAGCGTCCGAAGAACGGCGGGCGCGGTGCACCGGCTGCGCCTGACGATAGCCGGCACCCGACCCGTTGCGGTAGTTAACCCGCACCGCGGTGACCTCTTGCAGGCAGGAAGAACAGGCGACAAGCGGCTGGCATTCGCAGCCGCAAATGTCGTGGATCATCCGCAACGGCGCCCCTTTATTGCCGGGCAGCCAGCGATCACCGAACTGCATCATCGCCATAAAGCTCGGATAGAGTTCGAGGCCGGCTCTGGTCAGCCGGTATTCGGCGCGGCGCGATATCTGCGATGTCCGATGCTGGCGGAATATGCCTTGGTGGGTCAGCCGCTTCAGCCGCTCCGTCAGGGTGGCGCGCGGTAGGCCAAGCGCAGTGCGAAAACTCTCAAAACGCCGTGCGCCGAAAAACGCCTCGCGAATAATCAGAAACGTCCATGCGTCGGACAGGATGCCGACCACACGAGCGACCGAGCAATTACGTTCGCGGAGCACCGGCACGGCGCCGGCACCAAGCTTAGGCGAAAAAGGACGCCTGCTGGTTCTAAGCAGAGCATCTATTGTCATGGCGATCCGTCAGTCATAGGCCAAGCGTTGCCGTAGACTGGACCGAAACTGTAAATCCGTCGAGTGCCTGCCGGTGGAACCAAACCCGACGTATACCGTTTGGCAAAGTTGCTCCAGAAAAAAGGTGTCTAATGCCTCCCCGAGGCTGAAGTCGGCGCTGCCTCAAAGCCCCCGCTCTATATCACCTTTGGGTAGGAAGCTGCCCTCTAAGGATCTGACTTTGAGATCCCCCGTTTCCTTAGTGGCGGACTTGAGTGTCCGTTACGAAGCTGTTTCATAATCTGTCATTCTGCGAATGGTCCAGCGAACGCCGGAGACGACCTATATCGCACGAGCCTATTGATTGGACACGTCTGCGCGCGGATCGTCAGCCCGTACGGAAGTTTGCAACTGAGCGGGATCGACCTTCTGCAGATCGTCGCAACGACAGAGACGAGAGATGATGACCGTGAACGCTGACCCCCGCAGAACCTGGGCTCTCGATCGAGATCGTGCTGAGCGAGGCCATCACACGGGCGCGTGTAGCTGCCGCAGCACCGATTACTCAATGCGCCTTTCTTAATCAGTCTCAGCATTGCCGAACCGAGTCTCGGGCGTCCGGTTTTGGATATCGAAAAATACAGACCAGAGACTCGGGCCCAACTTCCCGTGCGCAGCCTGCCAACGCCAGTGCGGCAAACGCAACGATCCACAAACGCATAGCGTCCCCAGATCCCCGAAGGATCATCCGACAACCACAGCGAGAGGGCAAGGCCCTCGACTGTGCCATGCGGGAGGGGTTCTTTTTTAGGTCGTGACGTTGAGGGCATGGGGTAGCCCCGCGTGCATTTTCCACGCAAGCGCTACGACTCAGATAAGTGTTATTCAACCCGCTGCGCTGGCGCGGCCTTCCCCATCGACACCCTTGCCGGCGAAAAACGGTTCACCTCGGCTCAGCCCTGGCATTCAGCCTGGGCTGTTTTTTGTTCAGCCAGACTTGCGGCGCGGCATCGCTTGCCGCAACCTAGCCGTGTGTCCCATTGCGGCGTCGTCGGAGATCTGGGCCCATTCAAGCATGTGCATTTTTAGCGAGCCTTGGGCCCCTCTACTTACGCAACAAACACTCAACACCCGACAAATAGGATGAAATCTTAGGAAGTCGAGTCCGCGGCTGGGCTGAAGTGGCCCCGGTTTGGGGCTGGGGGCTGAGAAGCACCGGGGCCACTAGCGACGCCGAATTTATTGCTGGACAGTTTCGGCGAGCCGTAAGGAAACCGTTCGCGACAGGGAACCGTTCCACGCCTCAGTTTGCCGACGCTATCGATATGTATTTATCCCAGTAGCCAGCCCACGCAGACCGAGTTGCCCCAAGAGACCCACTCAAGCCTAGGTGCGCATGCCGGGCTTTTTCAGGCCGCTCGACTCTCGGCCGACGCGTTCCTATTTGTTGGGGATCTTAGTTGTGTTCACGCGGCTCGTCGATGGCAGCACTGCTCATCCTAATTTTTCTGCTTGGTGTTGCGGTAGGCTACGCCATTCGCGCGTTCATTTCTAAACGGCGGCGCGTTGCAGCACAGCGTCGCTTTGAGACGACAGGCTCCCATCGGTAAGACATATAGCGGGCCGCCTCGGTTGGCAGCTTTGTTCATTCTAAGCGGTCCGGGCCGTTATAGTGGTGCCGTACCGGTGTTCTGCTGCCGCACTCAGTAGTATCCGCGTCGATATGCGCGTCGATGCACTCTCCGGTTAACACCGGCAACGCTTCCCGCTGTCAGCGGTCGTCCTATGACGGCTTCCGCCTTGTCGACGGACAAAGATAGCGTCTTTGTTGGCGTCCAACGAAGCGAAACTGGAGCCGCGCAAAGCACGGCAGCACCCACTAGAGTCGCTCCAATCACGGCGATCTTTTTGTTCATGATGCTCTCCCGGTTGACGCTCATTTTGAGCGGCTCGGCCCTCTCGGGGCGATGGGGGCCGTCTCAATCAGCCTAACCAGCAGTAACGTCTACCTGCGATGAATCGTTCCGGCCACACTGAAGTCGATTTCTCCGGCCAGGGGGCTGGGGCTAGATTTGGTCGGGGCCACCAGGCAGCGCAGGCGATGCCGCGCCGGCTACAATGCGCCTGGAAATGCTCAAAGTCGCCAACCCGAACTTAACCTAGGCGCGCACTCTATTCGTCGGCGCCCAGCACCTTTCCGGTTTTCGGGTTGACCAAATGCACCCGCGCACAGACCGTGCAGGTCACCGGCTCATAAGTCTCGTCGGCGCGCTCGGGATCGTCGCGACGAAGCCTTGCACGTTCAAGCCTGTGCTGGGGCAGCGGTAGACAAAGGGAAGCATCGCGCACAGTAGCGGCGATGTGGATCAGAAGCTTTGATGAACATCAAACGCGGCTGCCCGCTCCCGAACTCGACGCCTTCAAACATCAGAACCATCTGCAGCGCGATCGAGACTTGCGCGGTGTGGGCGCTCTGCATCAGCGATCGTTGAATCTGCGCCGCGGCTTGTCCCGGTAATACGGCGCCGAGCGGTAATAGCCGCAGTCAAGCAGTCCAAAGCCAGGGTTAGGGCAGCCGTGAGTGGCGAGATATTGGTACACATTTGCGACGACCGTCCCATCGTAGCCGCCGCCGGCTGCCAACGCCGTCGAGGTCGCAGCCATCGTGAGAGCGACGCTCAGGAGCAATTTCCTCATTGGTCTATTCTCCGCGCAAACGCGCCCGCGATCCTAGCACGTCGCCGAGCGTCGTCAGCTGCAGAAATTCCTTGCCGTCGTCGATGATGCAGAGCGGCCGGGGCAGAGGGCGCGACCAGTTGGCGCGGGGCAACACAAACTCCGCTGAGATGAAGCCGAGGGAGCGACCCCGGCTTCTCCACCCAACGAAGGACGGGCTACTTGACCGCGCAGTGGGGAGCGACCCCGAGCAATCAAGATGGTTCCGTGTCCACGGGTGAGGCGTGCTTACTCTAGGTGAGCTGGGTCCGGATCACAAGCCGAGGGATTGGCTGAGCGTCGGAGCACCTTGCCGCAGGTGCGCTAGTTGCCGGCTAGCAGGCGACACCGCTTGCCCCGTGCATCAAACAAAAAGAAGCCCCGGCGTGAAAGCCGGGACTAAGCTCGCTTATCAGATGCGCTTCAAGGACAGTGCGCAGCAATAGTGTGGCACGATGTCTTTCCCAGCCGAATGACAAACAAGAGGCTGTCCTGCACAAAATGTGAGCGACGTTAGTCGTCGCCGCCGTCGCCGGCTACCTTACCGGTTGCCGATACGCGGCTTCAACAGGTTAGCTGCCATCATTCGATTCGGCCGTCGCAGTTTCACTGGCCAACGACTTGGTAAAATATTTAGATGGAACGGCGTAATCGCGGTCGAAGCGCGGGGCGGCACTGCTTGCCCGCGCTTACCTGTGCACAAAGGTTTAACATCCGCGGCGCGATCGAAACTAGGAACGGATCATTAGGTTCCAGTGTTGCAGCTCGGGGGGCGTTCTTCCATCAAAAGGAAAACTAAAAATGGCCTCCAATCCCTTCTCAGACGTGGTTTCTCAAGTTCAACAGTCCCCTCAAAATCAGCGCATGGAAAAACTCATTGATGGGATTGCTCAACAGATGCAGCAATCCGGGAACTCACAGGCCCAGCAGCTCGGACAGGAGCTGCAAAGCGTAAAATCCCAATTAGTTAGGGCTGTTCAGCAGGGAGGCTAAGACTGTAAGGCTGGCGGGTCGGGGCTAATTCCCGACCTGCCGGTTCAACACACCATCCTAGCGGCTGGATTTCACTCTCCGAGCCGCCATCTGATTCGCCGACATGAGCGGCGAACCCCACTACCTCAGTCTGCGCGATTTGGCCTAGTGGCAATCGCGACCGCAGCACAAAACACGGCGTGGCCCACGGCCGACGCTGGGGCAGCTCCAGCGCTCGAGCTGCTGGTGGTGGCTGCACTGCCAGCGCTGCCAGCATCAGGCGCCGATGGCGCTCGCCGCGCCGGTCATCCTGTGGGGCGCCGATGCGCCCGGCGACGTGCTCAGCCGGTGCGCGCGCTGCACCGCCTGCGGCAATCGGGGCGCGACGCTTCAACGGCCAAGCTGGGGCGGCGAGACAATCGGCTTTGTGTCGTTTCCTGTGACATAGTTGCCATGGTGTGGCCCCGACCTTGGGGCAAACGGGAGACGGTCGGGGCCACAGGCAACGCGGGCAGGCTGGGGGCTTTAGCTCGCTTGCCGGCACTCAAACGCATATCGGACGCCGAAGCTCCAGCGTACATCGCCGCGCGACAAAATTGTCGATGAGATGCGCAAGGAGCATCGCAGGCGGGTACTGGGCGAGTGAAAAGGGCCAGTAGGCTGCTGGCTGCCGTTCCTACCTAGTGGTGACGGAGCCTTGCGGTGGTGATGCAGTTAAGCCGCTGCAACACAAGGCCGTCGAAATAATCACGGGCTGCATTTAAATCGCGAAACTCCCGCATCGCCCGCGGATCAGTAGCGATGCGCACCGTGTAGGTGCGATTGACTGTTTTCTCGCTGCCGGCCTGTGCCACCTCAGTGATAGTTATGTCTTGATACGATCTCACGACACACTTGTTGATGGGTGACCCAAGCCGAATCGAATCGCGACGAGAGGGTATCAGCAAATCGAACGCTCCGTTCGCCAAGGCAAAGCACCTGTGAGCCCCGCCACCACGGGGGGGAATCCTACCGGAGGGTTGTCATTCATCCGGCAAGCGACGAGGCTCTCAATAAGTGTAGAGCACAGTTACCGCGCCGCATCTATTGAAATCGGCGGCAAAGGCCAGCAGCGGCGCCGTCCGTCCGCTCGACGCTGGTATCGCATAGCTGACGACCGTTGTTTGCGGGGCCTTCAAACTGGTAGCGGGCTCCATATTCCTAGAGAGCCCCGTCGCCATGCCGGGAGATCACTTGCGCCTGCTTCCGGCAACAGTGCCGAGCGGCGGGGCTCACGCTTGAAATGCCAAGAGCGCCGTCTCGCATAGGAATGGCGCAGCATGGCAATTCGCGGAGTCTACCCTAAATAACAAACATGTGCGGGCGCGCTCGACTTTCCAGCGACTATTCCGAGATCAAGATCGCATTGACGTTCGACCTCAACGCCCCGACGCCGAACTTCAAGCCTGACTGGAACAAGCCGCCGACTGAGCCGATGCTGGTCGCGATCAAATCGGAGGATGGCAAGCGCATTCCGAAGATGATGCGGTGGGGTCTCCAGTTGAACGGTTATGTGCGCAATTTTTCGACCACAGAGACCCGTGGGTGTTCGCCTAAGCAGCGGACGTGTCGGGCATTTTTCCGGCAACGGGGAAACGGTCCGTAGAGACGGCACTGGTTGGCTGACTCGGCTGGATTCGAACTGCTAAATGCCAAATCTGAATTCGGCCTTTGAAATGTCACCAGAATTGCGCGCGAAATCCGAACGAACCGCGACCAGAGACTTTTAGCGCCCCAGGTGACAGAAACGCCACACGCACCTTCCGGCCGAACTGAGTGCCGGATCACCAGGATTCGAACTAATCTCTGGGTAGATCGGGTCTGCTTTAACGCCAATAGCGGATTCAGATCCAACCGCGACGTCCGCCATGTGCCGATTGTGTTGCAAAAGTCGTTTTGCACTGATGCTCAAAAAATCTAAGGGCTACAGGTGCGGATTTCGTGTAAAGATGTGAGAGGCCTCATCGCCCCACGTTAAACTCATAGGCGATTTTGGTAGCGTGATTGAGGTTATATGAATCGGCAATTGATTCCCGTTTCAGATTTTTCGTCAAAATTCATAGCCCCTGCAACTTTCGACTTTTGCAACACAATCTGCCACGAACGGACATCAGAAATGCCGCCGGGGGCTTAAATCCGACGCGAAAGAAATCTGATAAAGCAGCATCATGTGGTCGTGACGGGTCCTGGCGGAATAAGCAGCGTGAAGTTGGTGCCGAGGGAAGAGATTGGATGCGCCAGTTCGCCACCCAATTGTTCCGAAAGCGCGTTGACCAAGCGTGTTCCGAGCCGTCTACTGGTCGTCGAATTATATCCTGCGGGAAAACCGACGCCTTCGTCTCGGACCGAGATCAGGACTGTTTGCTTGTCAGATTGGAGTAGTACCCGTACCCAGATCGTGCCACTTGGACGATCCGGATAAGCATGCTTCCCCGCGTTTGAGACCAGCTCATTAATAATGAGCCCCACAAGAATGGCACGGTCCGCCGCAAACTGTATTGCTTCGGGTGCATCAAAGTCTATCTCGCACGGCGCCACCGTTGGTCTCAGGTCGCCGACGATTTCGCGCAGATACGCTATCAAATCGATCTTCTCGTGGTCGGCGTTGTAAGCGAGACGCTCGTAAGCACGTCCGACGGCGTTCACCCGACTTGCTGCTGCGTTGAGCTGTTCGCTTGACGCTTGATCGTCCTTAGCTTGGAGCTGGAGCATCGCCGAAACCACCTGGAGGCTGTTCTTGACACGGTGATTAACCTCTTTGAGCAGGACTTGATGACGATCAAGCGCGGCCTGCAGTTTGCGTTGATACTGCTGCTGCTCGATCGCCATCCCGAGGATATTCGCGGCACCTTGCAAAAAAGCGATGTCGTGCTCGTTAAACTCGCCTTCGGATTTGCTGTCGACTTCCAATACGCCGAATGGCAAGCCGTCGCCTTGGAGAATGACATTCATGGCACGGCGAATGCCGTGCTTAACAAGCAAGTCCGGCGTCCGAAAGCGCTGTTCATTTTCGAGGTGATTCGAAATAACCGGCCTGCCCGTGCGCAGAGCGTAGCCAGCGGGGGACTCCAAATCGGCTCCGACGCTGGCCACGCCGACGACACCCTCGCCCCAGCCGACTCCGGCTCGAACAAGAAGGCAATTCTCACCTGCTATGTACTCCATGACTTTGCAGTATTCCGCATTTAGTCCTTCGGCCGTCACACGTGCCGTACGATCAAGCAAGTCGATGAAGCTCGTACGCTGAAGCGCAAAGACCCCCAATTCGGCGAGAAGTTCCTGCTGGCGAATACGTTGATGAAGAGCGCGGGCGGTTGGTTCGTTGGACGAATCATCGCTTGGCGTCGGCTCGACGACGGGCTCTTTCTCGTCGGATGGGCTCATGTCCAATCGATAATATATATCGCATGCTTGGGGTTCTAGGGCCCCTCACGCCGGCTCTGGGTCAAAAGGCGACATGACGGCCGTGGCCGAATACGGCCGCTTTGCCATCAATAGCGGACATCCGGCAACGCTCTCGCAACCTCTGGACCGAAATCAGAAACGTCGAACTGGTCTCAAGGCGATCGAACCAAGTCTTTTGGATATTGCTATCGGCGCGATCCTCGGGAATATTTATGCTGAGACGTACAGGCCATATTCCTCTTCGGTCGTCCCTATGTTCGGCGCTATAGCGCTATGTGTATCGTCGCGTGCTTTCGGCTGTGGCGAGCACCGAAATGAATCATGACTCGCAATAGAGTCTGCTGTGAAGGTACCGAAAATCAAAACCTGCCACTGCGATTTTCAAAGCTGGCCACTAGGCTCGGAAACAGGCCAGTATCCGGAGCGCGAGTCACTCTCAGCCAACGAGGCCTGACCAAAGGGTCGCTGCCGGTGATACATTGCATTGGGGTCGTTGAGAACCTAGTGTCCAACGAGGATAGTTATGGCGATCACGAAGCGCGGCAAAAATGCCAAACGCAAACCTGCCTCCCGCAAACAATCCCAGCGCAAGGCCGCCGACATGGCAGGCCGAGAAGTCGACCGTCTCGGCGACCAAACTGCAACCAGCGATGAGCGCGCACAGCGGAAACGCCGCCTAATCAGGGGACCGCAAGAATTTCGTGGCATGCGCGAAGATTTGCCGAAGAGGAAACGCTGAGACTGTTTGGGCAATTTAAGCGAGTTGGCGACCATTGAAAAACATGACGGAAAGAGGCGGGGGGCATTGCGACGTTGATAAAGCGGCACATTCCCGAGCCCTCCATCAATCTATATCTTAGCTTGGCCGCGATCGGCACGGTCACGCGGTTAGGCCTGACCTGGCTCGGTATCATTAGATAAAGCGCCGCAGAACAGCCCGCCTTCGGGCGCTTGGCTTCATTTCTGCCGCCGTTTGAAATAGGCGGTCGATTTGTGAATGATCCATTCCTGCGCTTCGGCATCCGTAGGAAAATCGCCGATATTCTCGGGTGCTCCGTTGTCAGCGGTGGCCTCGATATACCAGCCGCGACCATCTCTATATTCCCGCGAAGTTAATTGGGGCCGCTTTGGATGTTTGTCCGCCATGCTTGCAATATGCCCCTAAAGTTGTCGCTGCGCCATCAATAAGCACTGCCTTATTTCAAAGTGAGCCATTATGTCGGCTCAACATAGCAGCCGATGCCTTGCATTTCAGTTCATTCGGCGGCATTTTTGACGTGGTTCAGCTGCTCTGCACACGCCCTAGCTAGTTGGTAGTCGGGGGACGTAGCTCCTGGCCGTGTCGCCCAGCCGCCCCTCTGCAAATAATCGCCTTGTTCCCAGTTCGAGGAATACTTTTGCAGGACTTCCAGGTTCGCTTTCGCGTCGGTGTTCTGCAGGAATTTCGCCACGCAGATCGGCGTGAGGGCCGCGACGACGGACGTATTGGCCTGCTCATCGGCAAGTTTGGCTGCATCGCGGCTCGTCATCCAGCCGCCCCAGGAAAATCCGATGGCCATCGACGCGACGGCACCGATGGCTATTCCTTGCAGGAGGCGAGTCCGCGACTCGCCCCGCAGAATTGAAGGAACTTGCATGGCTATTGGCCTTTCGATCAAAGGGGGTGTGCGGCGGACAAAGCAAGCCGAAGCGGATGCGGGCGCTGACGGCATCCGAGCGAATTCGAACTCTACTGAATGTATGCTCTACTGAATGTATGAATGTGCCCGCCGACGGCACCTGCGCTGCCACCAGTAGACAACGGAGACTTCGGTACGTCACCGTTTTGCGGGCAGCTCTCGGACAAGTCACCGCTTGCCTTTATAGCCACATGGGGATGCGGGGCATGAAGCGCAATAGCGGAGCCCAAATCAAACGCCGAGCGAAACATAGAGTCTCACTGCGGCGCCTCACCGTTACGGTTTCCCGCCAACAGTCAAGACCGGTGGCGAGCTTTCCTTCTTGACGGCGGTTCGCACAGCCAAGGACTCGGAAAGCGGATTTCCGTAATCTTTGCCTGCAAAAGTTGTCATTTTGCACGGCGGATTTGTGTGAAGAGCGCGGCCGATAAACGCTTGTGAGTGGTTTTTCTAAGCGCGAGGGAACCAGTAATGAAGATCTCCTATAGCATTGAAGAAGAGCAGGTGATCGCGGAGCGTTCCGAACTGATCGTCCGCGGACTTACATTAGGAACCGTCTCCGACAATGATGTAAAGAAGACTCTCCGTGTCGTTCGCCTATGTGCAACGCGAGCGAACGATTCATCTACGACGACAGTGAGTAGTGCACGACACGAGGTCGCTCTTGCATCTCTCGACTTGATTGTGACCCTTAAAAACCTAAGCTCGCGCGATCAGAAAATTGCACGTGCCGTGAATGCCGTTGAGGCCTGGAAGCGCGAGCTTGCAACGCTTTAGCGTCGCGGAAACAATCGCGAGAATAGCAGCCCCGGAATGTCCGCGAAGGGGCCTAAGGCGAAGTCACTGTCCGCTCCGGTGATGTCAGCTTCACTTCTCATAACGGACTTGTTCGGGATCGCGGCCAGTGTCGCAGAAGTGCCGGTTTCGGAAATGAAAGAGGTCGACAACTACCGCGGTTTACTTGTCGCCCGGTTTAAGCCAGCTCACCACGCGCAGCCATCCCATATTTCGATGTCGAGGCCGTCGAGCATTTTCTTGGTTTCGACAATAGCTTCCTGATCGGAAGCACATTGCGCGAGGTGAGGCGGACCGGGGCGGCCGGAGTTTCCGATTCAAAGTGTCGGTCCGAGATGATCATTGTCGGACGTTTTCCGGCCGCATGGAAAAGGACCGCAGAGACTGCACTGGCTGGCTGGGGCGCCAGGATTCGAACCTGGGAATGGCGGAATCAAAATCCAAGTAGTTCTCTTTATTATTCAACCCGCATTCCGAAAAAATGGGGGAATTCGGCCCCAATCCACTCAGTAGGTTAGCGGACATTTCGGAATGGCGCGATGCGCAGGCCGCATTCTCCTCAGCGGAGCGAGTGTCTGGAGGATGTCGCTATTTGCTTCAACAATTCAAAGCGTCGCAGGAAGCGCGCTCCTGTATCTAAGACATTGCTTGCCGAATTGTGCGGCGCGTTCCGATGGACCTGAGGGATCGAATGGCACTGTAATGGAGAGAAGAATATCCGACTTACGCGTTCGCTTGCGGGTTGTACGACGCGACCAGTCGCTCATCGCCGAGACCGCAATCGCGTCGCAGCGGGCACTTGAACTGCGGTGATATGATGTAACATTATAACAAAGTGTCGTCCTCCTTCACTCGCTGCTGGCAAATTGCGTGGATGTCGAATTGGAACCCCCTTGTGGAGCTGCGTGCCTGGAAATGTCCATGCCCAAGGCAGTGCCCACGCCAGTGCGCCTGAATGATACGGACTGTTTTCACAGTGAGAAATTCCGCGAATGAGAGAACGCCGGAAGATTTCGCTGGGAGTTTTCCTCGCAGTATTGGCGCTGGCCGCATCAGGCCTGGGTCTGGCACAGGAACAGAAGGAACGCCAATTTCGCGAATGTCCGGATTGTCCGGAGATGGTCGGCATTCCGGCAGGCAAATTCGTGATGGGAAGTCCCGCGAGTGAAGCCGGCCGCTTTGATACCGAGGGGCCGCAACACGTCGTCACGATAAGCGCGTTCGCCTTAGGCAAATACGATATCACCAGCCGGCAATTTCTCGGTTTTCTCAGGGCGACGCATTACCAGCCGATGCCTTGCAACTCGACGCTCGGCATGGGATGGCACTCGGCGCGGGGGGCGCCAGTCTATTCACCGGAATACGGCGAGCCGCCAAAATGGCCGGCGGTGTGTCTCGATTGGCGCGACGCCGACGCCTATATTGCGTGGCTCAATGCCAAGGTGCGGCGGCTTCGTCCTGAACTGACGTCCGCGCGTGGCCCATATCGACTGCCGACTGAAGCCGAATGGGAATATGCCGCGCGGGCCGGAACCGCCACGGCACGGTGGTGGGGCGATGCAATCGGCACGAATCGTACCAATTGCAACGGCTGCGGCAGTCGATGGGACGACAAATTGCTGGCCGATGTGGACAGCTTCGCGCCCAATCCTTTCGGCCTCTACGGCATGTTGGGAAATGCCTGGCAATGGACCGCGGATTGTTGGCACATCAATTACAAGGGCGCTCCGACCGACGGCAGCGCGTGGGTCGAAAAGAATTGCACAAGACGTGTGATCCGCGGTGGCTCCTGGGACAACCTCCCCGTCTTCGTGCGCTCTGCGAGCCGCAGCGGGAGTGTCACAGACGGCGGAGAATATGACTATTCCAGCCTTACGGGTTTTCGCGTCGCCAGGGACCTGCCGTGACAACGAATAACCTAACGCAACGCCTCCCTGGTGTTGAGGCTGATGAGCAAATCCATCACGTCGCTGTAATGACCCGGAGGTAGAGCGAGAGGCGAGGACAGCAGCACAGCGTTGCGCGCGCTCAAGGCGATTTCACGATACGTCTTGTCCGTATTGAATCGGGCCATGTCGGCGATCTCGGCCTTGGTGACGACACCAGCGCTGGTTATCTCGACCCGGATCAATACGGAGAAATCGCGGCTGCCCAGCGTTGCCAAATCCAGCCCCCAACGCCGCTCAACCTGAGCGCGGATGAAGTCCCTCACGGCGTAGGTCGCATATGGACCAGCCACAGCGTCCTTGCTCGTCGCCGACAGTTGCGACAGTCCTAAGTTCTTTTCCGCTAGGTGCGTGGCTACGCTCGGCTGCCGGAGCTTTGCTAGCGCATGGAGTTTCATTTCAAGATCATCCGGGTGCTCGTTCGACCGCGAAGCGCCGATCGGCTGCGCAGCGGGCGACGAAGGGATACCGGCCTGCTGTTGTGGTGCCGGTGCCGTGACCGGTTGCGGTGGACTGGCGGTCTCATCGGCGAGCACGACGACATCCATTGGGATGTCGGGAGACGTCACCGTGCGATCATGCGTTGAGAGAAATGCCAGTAGCATAAATCCATGCAGGACGGCGGAGCAGAGGAAGCCGACAGCGAGATAGATGCGTCGCCTTCCGTCAACTATATCCTCTTCGGCGATGCCGAAATTTACATCCTCGGAAGCATCCAGATGCATGGCCGGTGTGCGGTTCCAACCCGGAGTTTCCGGTCAACAGACCGTATGGTGTTGCCTTTCGCCGCGATCCATCCGGCACGTGAGGGATGACCGCGGCCGGCATCCAACCAAGTGCTTCGGCAAGTTAGGCGAGGACTAAATCTGCGAACATCTCGCCGATGACGTGAACCTTGGGACTTTTCCTCAGCGACCAGATGCAGCAATCGTCGGGGCTCGGCCAGGTAACCACCTGCCGCGGGCGACGAAATAGCCCAGCGCGCTTAATACGGCGATGCAGAAACTGACGGGCCAATCGGTGTAATAGGCGGTGGCGATGCCGAGCCAAGCCTCGGCCAATGCCAGCCCGGCCGACAGCGCCATTCCGCTCCACAAACCCGTGACCAGGAGTTGCGCCGCAGCTGGCGGGCCGACCATAAGGCTGAAAACCAGAAGTATGCCGACCACCTGGGCGCTTTCGGAAACTGCGAGCGCGACGATGGCCAGAAAGGCGGTCGAAATAAAGCGCAGTGGTACTCCCTTGGCTTCCGCCAGTTCCGGCTGCAGGCTGGAAAAAATGAGTGGTCGCATAATCGCGGCGAGCGCTGTCAGCGTGACAATGCCAAGCCCGATGAGCGTTGCGATCATCGCGCCATCGACCGCCAGCACATTGCCGAACAGCAAGGCGGTCGCTTGCGCGGCGAATGCCGTATAGTAGTGAAGAAACAAAAGTCCGAAGCCGAGCGCCAGCGCTAGCACCACGCCGATGGCGACATCGCGGCCGCTGATCCGGTCGCCCATCAGGCCCATGGCGATCCCGGCCGCGACCGTGAAAGCGACAAGCCCCCAAACCGACGCCACTCCGATCAGGACTGCGCCGGTCGCCCCCGCGAAGCCGATATGACCGAGCGCATGACCGGCAAAGGTCTGCCCGCGCAGCACCAGGAAGTAGCCCACGAGGCCTGATACCACGGCCGCCACGCCGGCAGCCGCAAACGCATTCCGCATGAAATCGTATTCAAGCATGATGGTGATGGTCATGGTTATGGTGGTGGTGACTGTCATCATGCTGATGGTCGGCGCGATCGACCTCCCGCCCGCGCGACAGCACGAAGATATGTCCGTCGGCGCGCACGACGTCGATGTCGCCGCCGTAGAGTCGCGACAGAACGGGGGCCGTGACCACCTCCGCCACAGTGCCCAGCGCGGCATGGCCATTGCCGAGGTAAAGCACGCGATCGATCGCACCAATGAGTTGATTGAGCTCGTGCGCGCTGAACAACACCGTGATGTTGCGGTCGCGGGCAAAGCGGCGCACCAACTCGATGACCGTCTCCTGATAGCGATAGTCGAGGCTGATCAGCGGTTCGTCGAGCAGCAGCAGGCGTGGTTCGCCGAGCAATGCTTGCGCCAGCAGGAGACGTTGGCGCTCGCCGCCGGACATTTCTGACAGCGAACGCTCGGCAAGTTCGCGGGCGCCCACCTCTGCCAGGGTCGCATTGATCTTGATGCGGGCGGCATGCCCAAGCGACGGTACGCCCCAACGCTCGCCGTGCACCGAGCTGGCGATGAAGTCGAGCCCGCGTACGCGCAAGTCCGGCAACAGCGTACGCGTCTGCGGAAGGTAGCCGATGGCCGGATTGCCGCGCTGCGGGGCGTGGCCAAAGACGCGGACATCGCCCACGGTCGGCGGCAGCAGCCCGAGGATTGCGCGCATCAGCGTGGTCTTGCCGGCCCCGTTGGGACCGAGCACGCCGATAAATTCGCCCTGCTTAATCGCAAAGCTGGTGTCGACAAGAATCCTGCGGCCGCCGATTGCAAGTGTCGCGTGGTCGAGTTCAATGATATTCATGAAGAAGGTCCCGCCAGCGCGGTTTCAGTTTCGTTGAGCTCCTTTTGCATCCAATCCTGGTAGGACAGGCCGGGCGGGCAGGTCTCAGTGACTCCGACCACGGGAATCTTGGACGCACGCGCAAGACCGACGAGGTGCTGCACGATCTTGTCGGACGCCTGCTTGTTGTAAAACAGCACCCGCACCTTATGCGTCTTGAGATCACTCTCGAATGCAACGAGATCGCCCGCGCTCGGCTCAGTGTTATTCATGATCGAGAGCTGGAAGTTGCTCTCGAGCATCTTCAGATGCAGGGCGGCAGCCATGTAGCCAAATACCGGCTCGGTCGCCGCCACGGTAGCCCCGGCGTACTTGCCACGAATTTCGGCGACCTTGTCGTTCAGAGGCCGGAGTGAGGCAAGGAAGGCGCGAAGGCTCGTCGTATAATGGTCGGCGTGGGCGGGATCAGCGGCGCTGAGCGCCGCGGCCAATGCCTTGGCGACCGCCGGCATCGTCGCTGAATCGTACCAAAGGTGTGGATTGTCGCCGGCCTTCTTGTGCATGAGATCCGCAGCGACGATCACAACGCGCCCTGGCTTCGGCGTTACCCCAAGCAGCCTTTCCATCCATGGGTCGTAGTCGGCACCGTTGTAGATGACCACTTGCGACGCTGCGATCTCGCGGACGACGGACGGCGAGGTTTCAAAAAGATGCGGATCCTGGTCGGGATTGCTCAGAACGCTGGAGACAGAAACCCGATCGCCACCGATTTGCTGCGCCACGTCGCCGTAGAAATTCTCCGCAGCCACGATCGCGATCTTGTTGCCCGCGGCGCCGACGTCCGTCAGAGCCGCTAATGTGCACAACAGCGCCGTGACGAGTCCGATGGTTGTCTTCATTGGCAAATCTCCCCTGATTGCCTGCAAAAACAGGCATACCCCTCATTCCCCGCCGTAAAGCCGCTGTCAGACGACATCGAAAAGTAATATTATAACATAACATTGGCAACGTTATGGCCAAGGGACCGGGCTCGTCCGGCCGTTGGCTAAAGCGTCTCGAATTCGGGATTTGACGCGTGCGCGCTTCTGTCACGCTTCGCCACGGCCTTCTTGCGGCGGGATTTGCCGCCGCGATGCTGATCGGCTCGGTGGGAGCCGGCTTAAGTACGGAATGCAAGCCGAGCCATTTCAGGGCGCCGTACTTTATCAAGAGCATGGGCGTCTGCGCGTTCGACGCCGAGACGTTGAGCTATGCCGGTACGCCGGTCGAGCAGGCCATGTGCCTGATGCGCGGCATGGATTCGACCAGAAATCTCGAGCCACCGCTGACAAGCCTTCCCCCTGCGCTCGCCAGCCGAATTGGCGAAACCGCTGGGCTGCCTTCGCGCGAGGTCCTGTCGAGCTACCTCTCCGAGCAAGACCTCGAAACCGATTTTGCCGCCCATTTGTCGGAGCCGGTATCGCGCGCGTACGACAATGACCCCGACGCTCCGATGGCGCGGTATTTTGTGATCCACGATACGAGCGGACCGAATTACGGACACAGCGCATTTCCGGCCGATATCGATACCGATCCGCAATACGAAAACCTCGCCGATTATGCCTGTTCGGACGGCTGGGGACGCGCGCATGTCTTTGTCAATCGCACCGGCGAGATGCTGGTGGCGCACGATTATTCGATTGCCTGGCGCGAGACCAAGTTCGAGCAAGCCGCCGAATTCGGTGGTGCGCTGCGGGGCCTGTTCTTGCATAGCGAACTCGTGCAGCCGCGGCGCACCGCACCCGGCCACGGCGGGCATAACGACGCGCAAACACCAGATCCCGCCTTCACCACCGCGCAATACGACCGGCTGGCGCTACTCTACACGATCGCCAGCGTGCGCCGAGGCCAATGGCTCATCCCGGCATTTCACGCCGCCATCGACGCCGATATTCCCAACGGCCACGACGATCCGCTGAATTTCGATATCGACAGCTTCGCCGATAGTCTCGACCAGCTTGTCGCCAAACTCGAACAGCCCGGGATCATTCAGGCGGAGCATCAGTGATGGCGCTGCGACGAAACGCGCTTCACTCAAGGTGATCGCCGGACCCGCATGACATTGATCGTGCCGAAAGGCGGTTAGAAAGCGAGGTCGCGGCTGCCGTCTTCGAGTTCCTCGCGGGACATTCCACTTAAAGACTTCGCATCATGGGATTACCACCATCACCCGCGCCGGCGGCGAGCCTTAGACGCTACAAAACGCGCCACGAAGCGGCGACCAAACGTCTCGACCGTGCCATTTGCCGAAACTGGGGGCGTGTCTGCGACGGATCAGCGCGGGGAGATCAGCAGCGCGGTCAGCGCCCGCGAACCGGAAAGGAGGTCGGCGTGTTGGCCGCTGGCAGCCGGCGATCGCGCTCGCCGACGAAGCCGACCGCGACGGAGCTTGCCATGCACGACCGGGGCGGGAACTTCCTCGCCCGGCCGCGGTCCAGGCTCCGCACCAACCAACTTTTGCCGCCGCAAGCTTGCGCCGAGGTCCGGCACGCCGGGTGACATAACGCGCCGATGCACTATTCGGCCTGGACCACCGCAGTCTGCGGCGGCGTCAGCGTGTCCTGGAACTTGAGCAGGCGGCCAGCGTTTGCCATGACCACCAAGGTACTGACATTGTGCAGAAAGGCGGCAATGACCGCGCCGCTGGCGCCCAGGACACCGGTTGCGGCGGCCGCTACAATCACAACCGTCCATCCGAGGCCGATGGTTACATTGGCATAGATGGTCCGGCGGCAGCGCCGGCTTAAACGGACGCAGGTTCCCAGCCGGCGCAAATCGTTCGTCATCAACACAAGGTCCGCGGACGCCAATGCCACGTCCGTGCCGTGAGCGCCCATGGCAACGCCAACGGCGCCGACCTTGAGCGCCAGCGAATCGTTGATGCCATCGCCCACCACCATGGGCCGATAGCCGGCAGCGATCTCGTCGAGCACACATGTCATCTTTTCGGCAGGGAGCGCCTCGGCGCGGACGCTCGGCAGGCCCAGAAAATCGGCAATGCGGCGCGCTACGGATGTGCGATCGCCAGTCAGCAGCAACTGGCGCCGAAGACCAAGCGCGCACAGATCTGCAATGGCTTCACGAGCCTCCGGCCGTGGCTCGTCCGCCAGCAAGATCCAGCCAAGAAACTTGGTGCCGCGGGCAACGCCCGCAATGGGACCGTCGTGGCTCGGCGGGGTCGAGATTTTGATGCCGAGATCGTTGAACAGTTCGGCGCGACCAAGCGCAACGCAATCCTGCCCTAACTGTCCGACCACCCCGAGACCTCGCGACTCCTTGATTTCGTCGAGTGGGAGCCGCTGATCCTTGGCGAGTGGAACAAGCGCGCGGCTGACCGGATGATTGCTGGCGGCGGCGAGATTGCCGGCCAGGGTGATCAGCTCGTGTTGATCAACGCCAGGCTCCGGTCTTGCCTCAACAAGGTGCAATTGGCCAAGCGTCACAGTGCCGGTCTTGTCGAATACGACCGCATCGACAGTCGCCAAGTTCTCGAGAAAGCCGCTGCCCTTTACCAGAATGCCGTGGCGGCTAGCGACCGCGATCGCGGCGATCGAGGTGGCTGGCGCAGCAAGCACCAGGGCACATGGGCAGGACGCGACGAGCACGGCCAGCATCGCCACGGTGTTGCTGGTCGCGAACCAAGTTCCGGCAGCAATCAGAAGTACCAGCATCAAGTAGCGCTGGGCATAGCGTTCGAGCAGTCGCGTGACCGGGGGTTTAGCATTCTCGGCTTCCTGCAGCAGCGCGATCACACGTCCGAGGGTCGACTCTTGACCGACGCGCGTCAGCTTCACCACCAGATGGCCATCGACATTGATCGAGCCGCTAAGGACCTCGCTGCCCGGCTGCACTTCGACAGGAACAGACTCGCCGGTGATCGATGCGGTATCGACGCTAGATTCGCCGGATTGGACGAGTCCATCGGCGGGGATGAGATCGCCAGCGCGCAGGTCGATCAGATCGCCGGCGCGTAAGGCCTGCGTGACCACCTCTTCGACTTCGCCGCTCGGCAGCAGGCGGCGCGTCCTGGTCTGGGTCAGCCGGCTCAGCGCTCGGATCGCCTCCTGCGAGCCCAGCAGGGACCTTTCCTCCAAGATGTGTCCAAGCGTCATGACCAGCGGCAGGAGCGCCGCCGTCATCAGGTCGCCGGCCGCCCATGCAGCGATCAAAGCGAGCGCGATGAGCTGGTCAGTGATCCCGTGCAGATCCGGATAGCGCAGGCTCTGCCACGCCGCCGAAAGCGCGGGGACGGCGACCAGCAAGGCCGCAATGCCGGCGACGAGCTCGGCGACATCGTGCTGGTTCGGCGCCAGGAATTGCAAGGCGGCCGACAGGATCAGGCATCCGCCTGCGATAAGCGAAAGCGTAAGCCGCACCCCAAGTGAGATTTCCTCGGATTTGCTGAGCAAACCGGCGGCGGGCGCGGCCGGGGCGGGCGAGATCAGCGTTTCGGCGGTCATTGCGGCACCGGTCCCGGCAGAATCAGATTGACCCCACCATCTTGATCGACCGTGTCGACACGCGCCGCCTTGGCCAATACCGCTCCGATGCGGTCAAAATAAATTCGGTTCATGAGCATGGCGACGGAGACACCCGGAGATCCCTGAGCTAAGGCGTCGATCTCGGCAGTGCGCGTCTGTGCTTCCGTGACTCGTTCTGTGGCCTTGGCTTCGGCTTCGGTGAGAATCCGATCATGGTCCTGGTTGGCGCCCAAAGCCGTGTTGGCAGCAAGGGTACGAGCTTCGGCGATGTTGCGCTCGGCCTGCTGAGAGGCAACCAGCACGTGGTCGAAGGCTTTCTTGGCGCCGCTTGAAACCGAGGCAGCAAGATCAACGCGGCTCACCACGATACCCAGCCCGGCGCCCACGCTCGTAAGTTCGTCGAGCCGGCGATTAACCGCATTCATCAGATCCGCACGCAGATGCTCCCGGCCGGCGCGCGCGGCGGCATTCGAACCATCGGCCAATTCGGGGCGCGCCACGAGGATCGTATCGAGGTCACGCGCGGCGCAGACCGAGACCGCGCTGGCGATAAACAGCCGCCGCAAGGCAGGCGCCACATGCTCCGCCGCCAAAATATAGGCGGCCGGATCTACGATCTGGTAAAATAGAGTGGACTGCAAATGCACGATGCTAGCATCGCCCGTTAGCAGGAAGGCGACGTTCTCCCTGGCATCCGAGCTTAGCCTGAAGTCGGCTTTAGGCGTTGCGGCCGGCTTGAACTCGTCGATTTGGAATTCGATTTGCCGATCCGCAGAGGGCAGGACAACGACCTGTTCGATCGGCCGCGGCCAAGCGAGCAGGAGGCCTGCGCCTTGCTGGCGTACGATCGTCCCGAAGCGGTAGACGAGAGCCTGGCTTTCGGGCGGCACCTGCCGAATACCCGACAGGCACCAACCGACCGCCGCCAGGCAGACTGCCAGAAACAAGAAACGGAATGCGAGCTTGGTGGATTGCGTCCAAGCGCCGGCAGGCTCGTCGCCTTCGACTTTGACAGCCGTCATTTTTGCGCCCCTTGCGTCGTTTGAGCAGCGGGCACGGTCGTGCTGGGCGGCCCATCAACCAGAACCCGAAACGGCGCCGCATCGGTTCGCAGGATCAGCCGAGTATTGTCGCCCACCACCGTGTCGAGCGTGTCAAGGGACCGCAACAGCATGTAGAGATCTGGCGCGGTGCGATAGGCTCGGCCATAGATGTCGGCCGCTTCCAGGCGCGACTTCGCATCGATCTCGGCCGCGTCGGCACTGGCCTTCGCCCGCAAGACACGCGCATCGCGCTCGGCGTTCGAGGCGATCTCGGCTGCGGCGCGCTGGCCCTCCGCTTGCCGCTCGGCTGCCACGGTTTCGCGCTCAGCCCGCATGCGCGCGACGGTGGTGGCCAGGGTTTCGGTCGGCAGCGTGAGACGCTCGATGCCGACCTGCTGAATGGTCACGCCGTAGACCTTGAGCGCCTGCTGGTCGAGCCGCTCGCGAAGGCGGGCTTCCAATTCGTTCAGCTGGACCTTAGCGGGATCGGTATTGATCAGATTGGCGAGATCGAAGCTCGCGGTGCTAATTTCCAGCGACGAGCCGACAAAGCTTCGCAATTGCTGTGCCGCCACGTCGGGCTGGTTGCGAACGGCGCGCAGGAATTGCCGAATATGGTCGGGATCGGCCGGCACCTGCCACGCCACGTAAGCCTGCACCAGAATGCGCAGGCCGTCGCGCGTTCCAACGTCCTGCAGGCCGCTTGATGTGGTCCGCAGCCGTAGATCGACGTCAATGGTGCTTTCGAACGGTGCCGGCATTTTCCAAGCAAGGCCGGGTGCGGTTAGGACTCGGATTGGATCGCCGAAGCGCGTCACCACCACGGCCCGGCCTGGGCTGACCAGAACGATGCATGCGCTGATGACGGCAGCCGCAACGATCAAGAAAGCGATCACAAATCGTCCGTAACGCCCGATCACGCCTTGTTGCCGTCGATCCGATCCAAGCCCCGATTGGTCATCGTCGCCATGATGGTGATGCCCATGGTGGTGATGGTGACCATGGTGATGGTGGCCGAGCGTCATTGTTTTGATCCCGATTTGGATTGAGAGCTGCGTCCACTGAACTCGCCGTCATCTTCATCTGGCCCGTCATTTTTTCCAGACGGGTACGGGTAACTGCCGGCCGCATTGAAGTTGCGCAGATCGATGGTCGGCGCATTCCGGCCATTCAAGCGGTGGTCGATCACGATCAATTCCGATTTGGCGAGGCCGCTGACGAGGCGTTCGAAGCGTCGCTCCAGCAGAAAAGCCTGATTGTCCCGCTGCCACGCTTCGCGATCGGCATCGAACAGCACGCTCTCGCTGTTGGTCCGATCGAGGAGCTCGGTGGCTCCCGCAATCGCCCTGTTGCGTTCTTCCATCGCCTCCTGTTCAGCCGTTTTGGCGGTGCGGATCGCGTCCGCCCGCTGCAGGGCAATCTCCACTTTGGCGAAAATCTCGGCGGCCTGCACATCGTGGTAGGCGGCGGCGGCCCCCGGCGGCGGATGGATCGCCTCGATCACCACGGCGATCACTTCTATCCCGCTCGACATGCGATCCAATTGGTCCTGCAAGGCGGTGCGAAATTCGTTGGCGAAAGTCTCGCGGTTTTGCCCGAGAACGTCGAGAAGAGTGTAGCGCGAAAAATGCTTCACCAAGATCTGGCCCGCCGCGGCGCGGATGAAAACCTCCGGATCGGCTACCCGATAGACGAAATCGAGCGCGGCGGCGTCCGACAGACCGACCCGATAGACCACACGTAAATCCGCGTCGGCGACTTGGAAGCTCTGCTTGCCACTCGCCTCGCTGGCAATGAGATAGGTCTGCTCGGCTGGGTGCGAGGCATTCCACAGCCGGTCAGCGCTAGGCGGCGCCGGCGCTTCGGCACCGACCAATTGCTGCTGCTGATCGACGCCGGCGCTTGGGTGCGACGGTTGGGTCGGGTCACCGGTCGGCGATATCGCGATCGGAATGTCGTGGACGACGCCAAGCTCCACGTCACGCATCACGCCCATGGGCCAAGGAAGATGGACATGCAGGCCGGGTCCGAACACGGCAACCGGAGAGCCAAACCGCTCGTACACGGCACGCTGATTGAGGCCGAGTGCGGTGATGCCAGTAATGCCCCACGCCATGAGGCCGAGCCCTACCACAATCGGCAGCGACGCACGCTGAATGAAGGCCAGCGCCCAGCTGCGCGACAGATCGATGCCGAATTGCTGCCGCACGGCGACGTTGAAGGCTTGGAAATTAGGCGCAGTAAAACGCAACAGGCCGGCCACGCTGCTGTCGGCGACCGTCCGCAGGCGTTCGATGGGCGCAAACGGAATAAAGCACATCGCCAAGCTGCGCAGGATCAATTCGAGCGCGGTGACGAAGATCAGGAGGGCGGTTGCGCGCTCAATCCAGAAGCCCCAACCAAATCCGAGCGAGACCAGCACCATGGAAATGCCAAGACCAAGGCATGCGGTCAACGGAACCCGCAACAGTCGTTCGAGTTGCGGCGCCTCCGGCAGCATTTCCGCCGCGAGGCCCGCATAGGAGCGCTCCAGCACCAAAAGCGGAAATGCAGCGACAACCAGCGTACCTCCCAGCACTTGTGGGACAATGGGGTCGAGCGCGGTCCGCGCCGATACCCACCAGCCAACGAAGACACCGACGGCCGCCAAAAGGCCGAACAGCAGGACGACCAGAACCGGCGGCCACGCCGCGTCACTGCTCTCGGCTTGCGCGGCGCCGACGGGACCGTTCGGTTGCGTGCGCGATTGCAGATCGGCATCAAACAACCGATCACGAACGAAGGTCACGATGCAGGTGGAGAGAAAACCCCCGGCCGGCACCAGAAGAGCGGCCCCCACATAGGCGAGCGGCGGTAGACTTATGAGATCCGGAATCCAATGGAGACTCACGCGCGCGGAAACAACGCCCATCAGCCCAAGCCCGATTGCGGCGAAGATACCGCCGGTGACCAGGAGTGGCGCAACATACCGCTTGGCATTGTTGAAATGGGCTAACTCGACCAGCATTTATTCGCCGTCCTCAAACGATTTCAGACGCTGCTCCTGCACTTTTATTCCACCCTAAAATAGCCCCATCCGCTCGCTCGCCATATAGCCGGTTAGGAGAAGAATGCCGAAGGTCAGCACGCATCCAGCCGCGGCGAATTCGGCACCGCGCATGAGGATCGTGCCGTAGCCCGAGGGCCTTTGGGCCATGCGCTTCGCCACAGCTTTGGCACCGACCGCGAGAGTGGCGATGGTCCCCACCGTTATCGCCGTGCCGAGCCCCATCACGAATGTCGAGGCGACGCCGGCCCAGAACATTTCCTGCGCCAGCGCGAACACGAGAATGATGATGGCGCCGGAACATGGCCGTAGCCCGACAGCAATAACGGCGGCGAGACCGCGCCGCCAGCCGCCCGACCCTGCGAGTTCTTCCGGCTCCGGCCCATGCGCATGCCCCCATGGCAGCACGTCTTGCTCCTCGTCGTGAGGATGATGATCGTGTTCGCCGTGGCAATGGTAGCGAGCGGCCTGATCTCGGCCTGCCTCTGCTCCGCAATTGCAGTGCAGGACGCTGGGCGTTGCGCTGCCGCCCCGAAACTGAGAAAAACTCGCGCCCGTCGCGTAGCTGAGCGAGGATTGCAATTCGGCCTGCGCTTCCACCCATTTGACCCGCAGCGCCTTCGCAAAATTGCGGCCCTTGACCCAAAGGAGCCGCAGGCCGAGGAGCACGATCAATCCGTAGCTGACGATCTCGATCAGGTGGACAGTATCGCTCATGAGCTTGGCCGTGGCACCAAGCAGCACGGCGGCAATACCGACGATCGCGATCGCCGTCACCGACTGCATTGCCGCCGAGATGAACGACAAAGTGATGCCGCGGCGCCATGTTTCTTCATTGGCGAACAAGTAAGAGGAAATCACCGCCTTGCCGTGGCCGGGCCCTGCCGCGTGAAAGATGCCGTAGAGGAACGAGATCCCCATCAGGCCCCAGAGCGCGGAGCCGTTGTCCCTTGCAGCGTGAAGCATGCCGGCAAGCGCACGGTAGAACATAGCCTGCTCGGCAAGGATCCAACCGGCGAAGCCATCGATCGCGACAGGGCGCGGACCGCCAAATGGGGCGGTCTGGGCCCACGCTGCGTGAGCGCCGGCTACCGACACAACAGCAACGACCGATATCGCCAGAGCGATGAGCGAGAACATCGAATAGAGCATTCGCGCTCGGCTGCAGCTTTTCGGCGGCCTTGTCACGGGCATTCCACCGAAATCTTATTGGCGAAGGATGCGCCCATTCCGATATTGGCTTCATTGGGAATGAACGACTGAATGAGCGTTTGCGACGAGGAAAAATTATCGTCGTGGGGCTTGTCATACGCGGCCGTGCATTGTGGCGGCGCGCCGACGAGGTGAACCGGATCGCCATCGGCGAAACCGAAATCGATGAAGAATTCTGGATCGTAGATCTCGATCACCAGCCGCTTTGCCTGAACCGGCTTTTTGAACGGCAAGGTAAAGTGTAGCGTGAGGACTGTCGCTTTCGGATCGTAATCGAGCCAGTAGTCGACCGGAGCGACGAAGGCATCTTTCTGCCGCTTGCCATCGATTCTGGCATAAGTGAAGTAGGCGTACTCTTTGAGCGAGTCGACATTGACCTGGGCGAGCGGCTGTAGCTCCGCGCGCGTGAAGGTGCCCTTGGTTGCCGCCTTGAGACCGGTCGTGGCATAGGCTGAATACATGTCATCGAAAGTCCAGATGTTGCGCACGCCGGTCACTGCGCCGTCCGGTGCATAGAGCAACTCGGTTCTGATCGTTGCCCAGACATGTGGATGCGCCTGGGCTGGCGTTGCCGTCACACCGGTGAGGGCGGCGATGAAGAGCGTGAGGCGCGTCAACACGACCGGCGCCATAGGCCAGGGTCGCGCATGAATCATGGATGATCCCCGATTCCACATCAGGCGAAGTGCCGCGCCCTTTCAAAAAGGCAGCGGCGATTTTCGGCCGCTATTCAAAATGAATGCGGCGGCCGGGTGCGAAAAATTTTTGACTATGCGGCCGGTGGGCCGCGCGCGCGGAATGACAGCGCAGTCCGCGGCGAAAATATTTGTGCCGGCGTTTGCGCGAGCCAAACACGGCGGATCGGTTCCGGTGCCCACAGTACCGGCGGCAGTGACGGCAGTGCCGTTGCGATGAGCTGCATACTGGCGCAGATCGGGCAATAGTCATCGCTCGATGCGGGATGATGGTTCGAATTGGCGGGATCCGCCGGCGTCGCTGCGGATGCGGCTGGCGTGCTATCTGCGCTCGGCAGCGGCGGCAGGCCGAGATCGTCGCGATGCATGTGGCCGAATGACACGGCCATCTGAAAGACCAGCGCAAACAGCGCCAGCCGCGCACCCGATCGGATCTTCAAGCGAATCCAATTCATCAGTTGGTTAGCCCCGCACCCTGCCGCATTCGACCAGAATAGATCAGCCTGGCAGACGAAATACAGGCAACCCCTAAGGACACTGTTCGGCTTAAATTGCGTCGCTTTTTAGATTGCATAATCCGGCTTGCCGCAATTACATCTGGGGTCCATAGGTTCTTCGATAGAGCCGATGCAGACTATGCGCGCCCTCTCCCAGCTTGGATAGCCTCGACGAACAAGGCCAGCAACCCTTCCTCACGGAACATCACATCGTCGAGGGGACTTCACCCCCACTCGCGCCTTGGCCATTCCTCGCGAACTATGGCTGTTGAAAACCTCGTGGGTTTTCGTTCGGAATTTCCGGAACCGGCCCGTCCTGCGACCCACCAAAATCTGGAGAAAGGCGATCGAACTCTGGCAGCGGCATGACATTCGGCGTCGATGTAGCGCGCGACAGAAGTGGCGGATTGTGCTTCGGCACGAGCGATATCCCGCCATAAAGCATGCCGATGGCAATGAGCCAGCTGCCGAAAATACGTGCCGGGATCAAGAACCATCCGCGCCGGAACGCCCGCGCCGTAAGCAGGATCGATACGACGATCCAGATACCGACAAATACTCCCGCCAGAGGGATCGTGGCGTCATCGAGGTTAGGGTCCGTAACCTTGATCGACACCGCCAACAAGCTCCCAGTGACAGCGGCAGCAAAGAGCAACAGCCATGAACGCAGTCGCGTGCCGGGCAGCACGAGTGCGAGGCCGACCGCCACGCTGGAGATCGGGCCGATCAGGAAGTGCTGATTTGTTGCCTGCGGTATTGTCTCTAATGCCGAAAGCAACCAGTCATGAGCGATGAAGCCGATTGTTATGCCGCTGCCGAACAGCACGAGTGCCGCGAGGCAGTATCGGAAGTCCACCAGGGCGCTGGCAATGCCGATGCCGACCAATGGGAGCACTCTCTCGGGGGCGAGCGCACTGGACAATATCCACCACGTCAGCGTGCTCTGTCCCGCGGCGGGAAGCAGCCCAACGGTCGCCGTTGCGAGCAACCCAAGAGCGGCCAGAGCGGGTCCGCTCCATGTTCCAGCATTGGCAAGAACACCGGAGTGGGGCTCACGAGATGGAGAGAGCTTGGACAAGATAATAAATTCCGCCGATGCCGATCAGCGCCCCAAGTCCGCAGGCAAGACGTCCCCCAAATGGTTTGCCTAGTCCTAGTCCAACGCCGATCCCGAAGAGGTGGATGAGGCCGGTGGCAAGGACGAAGCCGATGACATAGTCGGCTGGATCGGCTGCAAGAGGCAACTCCGCCCCGTGTGCATATCCGTGGCAGATGGCGAAAACGGCGATCAAGCTAAGCGCCATCCATTCAGCGGCATGCCAAGCGAACGTGATTGCCAAACCTAGTGCGAGAATAGAGAGGGCGATTCCAATCTCCGTGCCTGGAAGCGGTAGGCCAAGAATGCCCATAGCACCGCCTGCAACCATGATCAGAGGGAAAGTCACCGGCAAGGTCCAAACCGCCCGACCGCCTATCTGTGCGCCCCATAGGCCGACAGCGAACATCGCTAGAAAATGATCTGGACCGGTGAGCGGATGGGCGAATCCGCTGCCGAAGCCGCCGGAGCCCGTTGAGATGATGTGAGCTGCTGCGGACCGTGACAACATGCAGAAGAAAAGGCCAAGACAAACAGCTGCAGCGGCTGCCCCTAGACCAATTGTGCGCGCTGCAAGATCACTGCCGTTCATTGGAATGAAATCCGACCCACTCGTCTTCGACCGTCCTCCGGCCGTTTATTTTGCTGCCGAATCCATTTTTGATTGTTGTGTCAAACAGAGATGCTGGACTTCCGATCGACAAAACTTCTGCACATCGACTGTGGCTGCCGAAAGGCGGATACGATTCTTTTCAGCCTGTCGCCAACCTTATGAGCACGGGGTCGCGATGCTCAGCCTGACGGCGGACCCGCCATTCGGCCATAGGAATTCACGACGCAGTCCTGTTCGATCTGTGCTGCTTCGGCAGTTATGTGGCCAAGAACCGACGTCGCGAAAAGCCGCGGCAAATTCGGACAGGTCGATCTCAATAATGCGCTTATGAAAACGCACGGTCCGCGGCTTCTCGCCGGCAATCAGGACGGCGATGATCGTTTCCACGTCAGGACAGTCCGGCTCGCGACACGCCAATTCTGTGACTGAGACGACGGTGTCATCGGAAAGATGCAATTGCTCGCGCGTTGCCGTTTTGAGACGATCAATGGCTTCGGGGTAACGGGGCGCTCGCTTGCGCGCCAGAGGATTGACAAAGCCATTCATAACACCTCCTCAAGATCCAGAATCCCCAGCGCCCCCCTGCTCGGTGCCGTAAGCAAAGACATGCCCCTCGGCATCGAAAGCCATGTCACTGATCACGTCGCCATCGGTGTCACGCACCATGAGTGCGTCGCCGTCGCGCTGCGGCGCGAATAACAGTGCGCCGTCGTCGTAGCCGGCCGCGACCATGGCCTTCTTGGGGTGGCAGGGGACGTTGACTACCAGCGCGGGACGGCGCTCAAATGTTGAGGCTGTTCGCTGCATCGGGTCCTTGCCGCGAAAAGGCCAAAGCACGACGCTCTCGGCGCCAGAGGAGGCGAGCCATTCACCGTCGGCGGACCATGACAGGGAGCAAGGTTTGCTCATGTAGCCGCTCATATGCATCTCGGTTTCATCGTTAAGCCGCCAGACGTAAAGTTGCGCAGTCATAGGTTGCCGTCACGATGAAACGGCCGGTCGGGCTTGCAGTAACGGCCACATGCAATCCGTCACGTGACAAGCCTCGGATGAGCTTGTTGTCGTCAATAACCTCGACAAGGCTCACGCCGTGTGCGTCAACGACAGCGACGATGGCATCGAGCTTTGTGCGCCGGCGCACGTCATCATCGATAAAGAAGGTCTGTGCGACAGGGGCGGATTCGCGAGGCCTGTGGTCTCCACGAGAATACCGTCGAACCGTTCCGGTCTCTTCATCAGCCCACCGAGAATGCGGATCAGATCGCCCCGCACGTTGCAGCAGATGCAGCCCAGCGTCGTCACCATCATCCTGCGTTGATCGATGCGAATGAGTTCGTGATCGATCCCGATGTCGCCGAACTCGTTCACCACAATGGCGGTGTCCGCCATCTGAGGATCGCTCAGAAGATCGTTGATAAGCGTCGACTTTCCAGCGCCGAGGAAGCCGGACAGAATGGTGACGGGGATCGTTTGCATAACCGCGATGTTATCCTTCAGCATTGCGCGCAAGATGCGCAACGTCCCGTCAGCTCAATCGTGGTCGCTTCGATTTGGAATCCCAGCGCGGTTCTCCACACCGGATCATTCGATTTCGAGAAGGCCCATCGTCATCCTTTGTGGTTCAAGGAATTGAACGGTTTTAAGGATCATGTGCCGGAAACCTTGGAATACGGCGTCCGCTCGTTTGTCTATCGTTCCCGCCGCCCCTTTCATCCCGCGCGCTTTCAGCAATTCTGCAACGAATCCTGGCCGGGCGTGATCCGCACCAAAGGTTTCTTCTGGCTTGCGACCCGGCCGCATTTCGTCGGCGAGATTGCACATGCCGGCGCGATGGTGCGCACGTCGAAGCGCGGATTGTGGTGGTCCGCGGTGCCGAAGAACCGCTGGCCCGATCAGCCGGGCTGGTACGAAAGCATGAAGCCCTATTTTGATCCGATATGGGGGGACCGACGGCAGGAGATCGTGTTCATCGGCACCTATCCGATGGATGAAGCCGCATTGCGGCGCCGCCTCGACGCCTGTCTCGTCGGGGATCCCGGCCATTTCACGCCGGACGCCTGGCGACATCTGCCGGATCCGTTCCCCGCTTGGATCGCCGGTGCCATATGAAACAGAATCCGCTGGATCAATTGCGCGATCGCATGATCGCCGCGCCGGACGAAATCAATCAGGCGCACCTGCCGCCGCGCTTCAATGAAGCTCGCGCCGCTTTCCTTGCTCTCATCGTGCAGCTAGAGGCGGTCGGCATTCCTAACGAGACATTGGTCGTCGTGATGCTGACCCAGATGCTGCCCCGCATGGTGCATCAAAACGGTCCCGAATGGACAGCCGCGACACTCGCCAAACTTGCTCATGATATCGGCGCCGGTGCGTCTCCCGCGGGAATGAAGCAATAGCCATGATCGACCAGCACCAGATGGTCGATCGACGTGTTCGTGGCCCCGATCGCGGCTTGTCTCATATAATTTCTGGCGCTGACCACGCTACGCTCGCTCATATTCTCAGACCCGGTATTAATCTCGCGATCTGGCGACGGAATACGCCGTTTGCCATGACCGCTTGGCTTTCCGCCTGCTCGGCGGAAGATCTGATCGCCGCACAGGATGTCGAATTACGTTGTCCCGCGGTCTGTGTCCCGGCTTTGCTAGCCGCGAAGATTCCCGCGCCTAGCCCGGAGCGCCGGGCCGGCATTTTGGCGTTGGCGCACGATGCCGGCGCTCTTGCAATTCTCATGGCGAAGCTCGCGCGCGCGCCGTGCGTGCGCGTGCGGGTGGAATGGGTGAGAGACCAGCCTTGCTCGTATTTTCACACCGATAAAGTGTCCTTCCGGCTTGTCTGCACCTATCACGGTCCCGCGACGGAATGGCTTTCGAATGACGTTGCCGGCCAACTGCAAGGACCGCAAAGCATTCCACCGGAATCCGAGGTCCGTCGCATGGCGACCGGGGATGTCGCCGTTATGCGTGGTTCGTTGCATAGCAAGGATTCCGAAGTGCCTCTCACGCATCGGTCGCCGCCGTTGGATTTTCCATTAGAATGGCGTCTCTTTCTGGCAGTCGATTCGGTGGACAGCCGGCAACATGAGCACCGCGCACGTCATCGAACACTTCTATCGGACACGTGGTGAGGGGGCCGCGCTCCCGGTCGAACGATTGATCAGCGTCAGTGCCGCAACGAAGGCCTTGAACCTACCGGAATTGTTGCAACGCCGCTGTCCGAGCGTTGCCGTCTTGTTGCGCGGCGCCGTGGACCTTACGACATTTCGCCCTATTCTCTCGATGCCGATTGAACCGATACGCTCTTTCGGCATGTGCTGCGGCTTTTATTATTTTGCAGTCCGCCGCGTCGGTAAGTGCGCATCCGCATGTCTGGGTCACTATCCACAGCGATGTCCTTTACGGCGAAGACGGAGCAATGATCGGCGTTCGTCACGTCTGGACATTCGATGACATGTATTCGGCCTTCGAGCTGCAGGGCGTTCCGCATGTGGAGAAAGGCCAATATACAAGACACGAATTGGGCTCGCTCGCCCATCTCAATGTCACGTCGATGACGGATTATGATTTCTTCACCTTTGTCCGCGCCGAAATCGGTGCGGCAAGCGCCATCGATTGGAATCTTATTTCGGCAGACTTTTACCGGCAAGCGTTGGAGGCCGAGCAACGTCTGCCGATGGCCAGGCAAAGCATCCGCAGAGCGTTCGGTGGTGTTGGTTTGTCAGCCCGCTACGCCTTTTTCGCGTATTTCGTGACCCGCTAGTCCGAAGCATTGGCCGTTGCCACTTGCGGGCTCCGGACCTCGACCTCGACACGCAACTGCCCTGCGTTCTTAAAGGTCAGAGTCAGAGGGAAGGTCTCCCCAACCTTCAGCGGCTGCTTGAGCCCTTCGAGCATCACGTGCGCCCCGCCGGGCCGAAGGACTGTGGACGCTGCGCCGGACTGACCTCGATCGCATGGACGGGGTGCATGCCATAGACGCCGTTCTCCACATCGAAGACATGCAGTTCGACCTTCTGCGCGACTGGAGTAGAGGCCGAGATAAGCTCGTCGGGTTTGCTGCCCTGGTCAGTCAAGCGCATGTAAGCAGCGCTATTGATGAGCTTGGGCCCACTCATCGGCGGTGCCCATGGATGAGCGACCAAGATATCTCCGATCTTGTCGGTTTGAGCAAAGGCAGTGCCGATCCCTAAAGCCATCAATGCGGTCGCAACCGCCATCCTTTTCATGTTTCACGCTCCTGTAAGTGAGCCGTTTGATGGTCAGGCGGAGCAAAGCTGCGCGAGCGTTCCGGACGATGCGTCAGTGCGAGACCACCCGTAGCGGACCGTGATCGTCGCAATGATCGCCGTGGGGATGGTGCAGGCGCCCGTCAACCAAGTAATCGATGTGGTCCCCATGAGGAACCGCCTCATGACCGCAGCCTGAGCCATGCCGATGCGCCTCGTTGTGTCCAGAAGCACGATGCTTTGGGTCACACCGATCAGGGTTTGTGGCGCTAACTTCAATGACGTGTTCATCGGTGTGCCCGTGTTCAATGTGCTCCAGACGGCCGCGGTCGAGATAATCAACGTGATCCTCATGTTGAACGGCAATATGTCCGCACCCCGGACCGTGGACGTGCGTTTGATTGGCGGAGGGCATCGCGCGCTTCCTTTCCTGTTTGCAAGATGTGTCCTTTACGCAGCATGATCGGCAGCGACTCAGACCTAATTGAGGACTTGGCGACAGATCATCGAGGCATTTAGACACGCCTTGGACCTGTGTTTCTGAGGAACTAAAACCATCATAGGGAGTTCGCCGCTAATTTCCGTGTCGCGTGCTTTCATGTTGGTCTAAATGCGCCCCCCGATGTCGGCGTGAAGCGGAACGAGCTATGCAACGTGCCGATAGCAGAAGTCGGATTGAATGCGACGACGCAATCGGAATAGTCTGTTGTGTCATTTGAGGTTCATCAGTCGCGCTCAAATCGCTACAGGTATTAGCTGTTCTAAGCGCAGACCTATGTGAACCGGTTAGAGCGTATCGAAGTATAAAGGGAACGGGATAACGCCGTGTCGGAGCACAGAGTCGATGTCAACCGCGGATCCGAACCGGCCGATCCGGTGTCGACCCTCGCCCGCGACAAGGCGAAGTCAACACAGGACTTCGTTAGTACGGCTGCCACCGTCGGGAATATCGCCGCAGGTGTCGCCTTGTTCGAGGTGGCGTTGATCCCGGGCATGAAGCCCTAATGTTGGCGCGGTCGGGAGGCGTTTCATGCAGATGGAGGATGCTCGAAAGATCGCTGCGGATTGGTGCGACGCTTGGAACCGGACCGACCTTAATCCGCTCATGGAGCACGATGCTGAAGAAAGAGCATTTGTCGCTATCGTGCCTGGAAATATAGCAGTACCGTTAGTTATGGAATTTGCATCTGCCCCGGTTATCTTCGGTGCGCCTCACCGTAGAAAATCCGCGAACGCCTTGAGCGCGGTTTCAGATACATAGTGCTCTATACCTTCTGCATCGGCTTCCGCGGCCTCCGCAGGAACGCCGAGTGCAAGCAACAGATCAACCACAAGCCTGTGCCGTGCTCTTAGCCGCACCGCAAGCTTTTGCCCCTCCTCAGTCAGAAAAATTCCGCGATAGGGACGACCCGTCGCCAACCCCGCGCGCTTTAGCCGCGAGATCGTCTTGATGGCGGTCACGTGGGAAACTCCCAGCCGGCGCGCAACATCAGTCGGACGTGCCTCGCCGCTTGCCGCCAACAAGTCAGCGATCAGTTCGACATAGTCCTCGAGCAGAGCTCCCGATCGGGCCGAACGTGCTTTGCCGAACCGGCGCGCCTGCGCGGATTCAGTCGGAAGTTCCGATCCCGTCCCTTCTCGTTTTGCCTTCGGCAGCCGCGACGTAATGCCTCCGCGGTTCGACATCAATAAATCCTCCGCGGAAGGGGCGATAGCGCGACGCTTAAACTCGAGTGTTCCATCGGCTACACTCTGTACGTTGACATCTACGTTTCAATACGTACCTTTGAATGTAGCCAAGGCTTCACTTTGGTGTAAAGGGCTTAGACGACAATGACCAACGCTGTCGCCCATCGGGCAACGCTGACCGATCGAACAGTCTCCGCGGCACAAGGGCTACTGGCTGGCCAACGCGGCGGTTTGCGGGCCTATCTTGCCTTTGCCGGTCCCGCGGTCATCGCCTCGATCGCCTATATGGATCCGGGAAACTTCGCGACCAACATCCAGGCGGGCGCGAAATACGGCTATGGCCTTTTGTGGGTCGTATTGCTCGCCAACTTGATCGCGATGTTGTTCCAGGCCCTTTCGGCCAAGCTCGGCATCGTGACCGGCCGCAATCTTGCGGAGATGTGCCGCGACCAGTTTCCACGCCCGGTGGTTTGGGCGATGTGGATCGTCAGCGAGATTGCCGCCATGGCGACCGATCTCGCTGAGTTTCTCGGCGGCGCCATCGGACTCTCCTTGCTGTTTCAGATGCCGCTGTTGGCCGGAATGATCGTCACAGCGATCGTAACCTACGGCGTCCTGATGTTCGAAGGTTTCGGCTTCCGGCCGACCGAGCTGATCATCGGCAGCATGGTGAGCCTCATCGCGCTTTGTTACCTCGTAGAGGTGTTCATCGTCCCGGTCGACTGGCTCTCGGCCGCCTTCCATACCGTCGTACCCCAAATTCCCGATGCCGAGGCATTGCTGCTTTCGGTTGGCATTATCGGCGCCACGGTGATGCCGCACGCGGTCTATCTGCATTCCGGCTTGACGCAATCGCGAATGCCGGTGCGTGACGACGGCGAGCGCCGCAAGGTGCTGCGCTTCTCCAACCAAGAAGTCATCATCGCGCTTGCCGTTGCCGGCCTCGTCAACATGGCCATGGTGATGATGGCGTCAGGTGCGTTCCATGCCGGTCATCCCGACGTGGCCGAGATTGAAACCGCCTATCACACGCTGACGCCGCTGCTCGGAGCCGGGGCGGCCGGGGTGTTCCTGCTCTCGCTCATTGCCTCAGGCATATCGAGTTCGACGGTCGGCACGATGGCCGGGCAGATGATCATGCAGGGCTTCGTCGGATTCCGCATCCCGATCTGGGTTCGCCGGGTCGTCACTATGGTGCCCGCCTTCATCGTGGTCGGACTCGGCACCAACGCAACGAATGCGCTCGTTATCAGCCAAGTGGTGCTCAGCATCGCGCTGCCGCTGCCGATGATCTCGCTGCTGATGTTCACCCGGCGCGCCGACATCATGGGTCAATTCGCGAATAGCCGGCTCACCCACATCGCCGCACTGGTCGGAACCGCGATCGTGCTGCTGCTCAATACTTTCCTCATTGTTCAGACAATCGGCATCCCCGTTCCGGGATTGCCGGCGGGCTAGTGCACTGGGGTCTGTACGCATCGTGGGTCATGTGACCGGCGATTTTGTTGCGATCACGAAAAGGGGGCGTTGGGGTGCGGACGATTTGCGTATTAGCTTGTGTAATGGCTTTCACGATCGAGGCGTCGACAAGAGCAGCGGATGCAGCGGACCTGATAACTAAGGCGCCGCAAGCGCCGGCTTTTTACGATTGGGCTGGATTCTATTTCGGCGGTCATCTCGGCTACGCCACCGGGTCTTCGGCTTGGACCGCCACCGATCCCGCAGGCAGTAGCACGAGCGGCACCCTCGACCTCAACAACGGCTTCAACATATTCAAAGGAACCGGCAGTTTCTTCGCCGGTCTGCAGGGCGGCTACAATATCGTATTGCCGTCGCGGGTCCTGCTCGGCGTTGAGGCGGACGCATCGTTTCCCAATACATTGGAGGGCTCGGCGCTGGCGACGTCGGCGGCGGCCGGCATAGCAAGTTTCGACGAGACGGCGCTGTATTCGGGGACCGTGCGTGCGCGTGTCGGCTACGCGTTTGATCATTGGCTTGTTTATGGGACGGGCGGTTTCGCTTGGAGCTATGACCAGATCGCTCGCACGCAGATGTTCGGCGGCGTAGTCGCTCCCGGCACCGACGAAACAGCGTTGCTGTGGCGGCTCGGCTGGACGGCGGGCGCCGGCATCGCACTGCCGGTCGCGCCGCATTGGAGTGCCCGGCTCGAATATCTGTTCAGCGATTTCGGTCGCTACGACACAGCGTTCCCGGCGACGCCACAGTGGCTTTCGTCCGATCTCACGGCGCAACAGATACGACTTGGGTTGGATTATTCGTTTGAGCCCGGCTCAGCCGCCGTCGCCGTCGCAATGCTGCCGATCGGACCGGAAGAAGACACCTGGAACGTCCACGGCCAGACAACCTTCACAGAGCAATATGTGCCGCCGTTCCATGCGCCTTATCGCGGACAGAATAGCCTCGATTCCAATTCCGGGCGTGAGACTGCCGACGCCACCGCCTATCTCGGATTGCGCCTGTGGCAGGGTGCGGAGCTATGGATCAATCCGGAGATCGACCAGGGTTTTGGATTGAGCGGCACGCTGGGCGTTGCCGGCTATCCGAGCGCGGAAGCTTATAAAGTCGGAGCCGATTATCCCTATGTGCGCATGGACCGGACCTTCATCCGCCAGACTATCGACTTCGGCGGCGAAACGCAGAAGGTCGATGCCGGCATCAATCAGTTCGCGGGGAGCCAGACTGCCAACCGACTCGTCATCACGGTGGGAAAATTCAGCGTCGCCGACGTCTTCGACACCAACAAATATGCGCACGACCCGCGCAACGACTTCTTAAATTGGGCGATCGTTGATACCGCAACGTTCGATTACGCCGCCGAGCCGTGGGGTTATACGCTCGGCGCTGCCGCCGAATGGTACCAGGGCGACTGGACCGTGCGCGGCGGCATATTCGATTTGTCGATCCTGCCCAACAACCTCGAACTCGATCCGAACTTTGCGCAATTCCAGTGGGTCGGCGAAATCGAACGCCGCTACGATTTGTGGGGGCATCCGGGCAAGATCGCCGTGACCGGATTCCTCAGCCGCGGCGGCATGGGCAGCTATGCAGATGCCATAGAACTGGCCGCGATCGACGGCGGTCCGGCGGATATCTCGGCGGTGCGGCAATATCGCAGTCGCGGCGGCGTCAGCGTGAATCTCGAGCAGGCGATCACGTCCGAACTCGGCGCCTTCGTTCGCGCCGGGCTGGCAAACGGCGATATAGAACCTTACGAATTCACCGACGTAGATCGCACCCTTGTGGCGGGTCTTTCGCTCAACGGCAAGCAATGGGGCCGGCCGGATGACACCCTCGGCGTCGCCGGCGTGATCAACGGAATATCGGCCGAACATGAAGCGTTCCTCAATGACGGGGGGTTGGGCATTCTCATCGGCGACGGCATCCTGCCGCATCCGCGTTCCGAGCAGATCATCGAAACCTATTACGGCTTTCCGCTGTCGTTCTGGCGCGTCACGTTTGATTACCAGTTCATCGCCAATCCTGGTTACAATAGTGACCGCGGCCCGGTCTCGGTGCTCGGCGCGCGGCTGCACGCGCAATTCTGAGACGGAGCGTAGACGTGACCACACCAGATACTGTCATCAATCCGATCAAAATGCGGATCGAGGGCATGGATTGCGGCGCCTGCGCGACCAAGATCGAAAACGCCGTGAAGCGCTTGCCGGGCGTCGCCGACATCAATATGAGCTACGCCACCGCGACGTTGTCGCTCCAGCTTGACGAAGATCGCACAACGCGCGCGCGCCTTGAGGCCACGATTCGCGCGTTGGGCTACGCACCGGCCTACCTCGATGCCGCGATTGCTCAAGCGATCGGCGTTGGGACGGAGGCTGTAAAAGGACGATCGTGGTGGAAGCTCAATAAAACACGCAACGTAATCTCGACCGGGGTATTCCTGGCTGTCGGGTTCTACGTGTCGACCTTACGACCCGATTTGTCGCATTGGGGCTACGCTGCGGCCGCACTGGCCGGCCTCGTTCCCGTCGCCTACCGGGCCCTGATCGGCGTAAAGTTTGGCACGCCGTTCAGCATCGAGACGCTGATGACGCTTGCAACGCTTGGCGCAGTCCTGATCGGCGCGGACCAAGAGGCAGCGGTGATCGTCTTTCTGTTCGCTATAGGCGAATTCTTGGAAACCATTGCGGCGGCGCGGTCGAGGGCGGGTATCGCGGCTCTGATCAATACCGTGCCCCGCACCGCTCGGATCGAGGAAGCAGGTCAGATCCGGGATATTGCTGTTGAGCAGCTTAAGGTTGGCGATGTCGTGCTGGTTCGCCCCGGCGACCGAGTGCCGTCGGACGGCGAAGTTATCGACGGACAATCCGAACTTGACCAGTCTCCGATCACCGGCGAATCGGTCCCGATCGCTAAAGCCGTCGGCGATCAGGTCTTTGCCGGCAGCATCAACGGCCGTGGCGGTCTCCGGATTCGTCTCACGCATACAACAAACGATAATACGATTTCACGCATCATCCACATGGTGGAGGAAGCGCAGGAATCGAAAGCACCGACGGCGCGGTTCATCGATCACTTCGCGGCTTATTACACGCCGGCGGCCATGGCAACGGCGGCGCTGGTGATGGTCCTGCCTCCGTTGATGCTTGGTGCCGACTGGTACACTTGGCTTTATCGTGGGCTCGCTGTCCTGCTCATCGCTTGCCCCTGTGCCTTGGTGATCTCCACCCCCGCAGCCATTGCGTCTGCGCTCGCGTCCGGCGCCCGCCATGGTCTCTTGATCAAAGGCGGCGCTGCGCTGGAGATGCTGGGCAAGGTCCGCACAATCGCCTTTGACAAGACCGGCACCCTTACGGTCGGGTGCCCCCGCATCACAGAAATTATGCCGGTCGCCGCTAACGCGGATGAACTTCTTGCCGTTGCGGCCTCGATTGAGCGCGGCTCCAGCCATCCGCTTGCAATGGCTATCGTAGCGGCTGCGCAAGCGCGCGGTCTGGAGCTTCGGCCTGTATTCGGCGGCACGACAGCCATTCCGGGCAAAGCTGTAATGGGCCGCCTTCGCGAAGGCTTTGTCTCGGTCGGGTCGCCCACTTACGCGCGTGAACTGCGCCTTGTCTCGGACGAGATATCGTCGCGGATCGACGACCTAATTGACGCTCTGGAAGCCGCGGGACAAATCGTCGCCGTGGTCCTACGGGCCAAGCATTGCCTCGGCCTCATCGCCTTTCGCGACGAGCCGCGCGCCGATGCTGCTGCAGCAATTGCGCGGCTGAAAGACCTTGGTGTGCGATCCGTCATGCTGACGGGAGATAATGGCCGCGCCGCCGAGGCGATCGCAAAAATGCTCAACGTTGAGGTGCGATCCGAACTGCTGCCGGATGCCAAGCTCGCTGCCATCGCCGCACTCAAAAGCTCAGGCCCGGTCGCCATGGTAGGCGACGGCATCAACGACGCCCCGGCGCTGGCCGCGGCAAATGTCGGTATAGCGATGGGCGGCGGTACAGATGTAGCGTTGGAGACCGCCGATGCCGCGCTGCTCAAGGACCGCGTCCTTGGCGTTGTAGAGCTTGTTCGACTGGCCCGCGCGACGTTACGAAACATATGGCAGAACATCGGCATCGCTCTTTGCCTCAAGGTTGCGTTTCTCTTCACCACATTGACGGGCAGTACGTCACTCTGGATGGCGATTCTTGCCGACACCGGCGCCACCATCCTGGTGACGGCAAACGCGCTACGCTTGCTGAGGGTTCGCGCAGACACAACGCAAGACGCGTGAGGCTAAAGTGAGTTGAACAATGCTATTCAGCCGCGGTTGAAAAGATGCGGGATTATAACCGTGAGAGTATCAACGCCGGTCAGGCGAAGCCCGTGGGGGATTTCGTTACCGTGGCCGCGACCATCGGGGTGATCGCTGCGGGTGTCGCCTTGTTCGAGGTGGCACTGATCCCGGGGCATGGCGATTGGTGCCGCAGCTGCGCTGGCACCCAAGTACGCGCCTAAGCTGCGTCGACGTCTACGGTTGCCGTTGAACTCAACCGTCCGCCGGCGGATCGAGTACCCGCGCTTGCCCACCGGATCGACCGGACGTCAAGGTACCACTGGTCGCCCCTGCCGGGTTTGCGATCAAACAAACGCTGGTCAAGACCCTCACGTTTCAGATCATCGTCACGACCCTAGACTTCACCGCTCACTACGTTGTGCTCGGAAACCTCGCCGCGGCGGCGAGTCTGTCAGCCACCCATCTGGCAGTGCGCCCCCTCTATTATTTTGTCCACGAAACGGCCTGGAATTATTTGAGCCCGCCCGTCAGGCGCAAGGCCGGTCTGGGGAGCAATCGGGCATTGGTCAAGACTGTCACCTATCAGACCATGGCCACGACCCTGGACTTCACTACTCACTACGTTGTGGTCAGCAACCTCGCCACGGCGGCGGCGCTGTCGGCCTTCGGCTTCGTGGTCAGTCCTTTTGTTTATTTCGGCCACGAGATGGCCTGGGACTATTATGGCTCGCCTAGGGCGTGCCGCCTCGACCTATCGACGTCCACAAACCTCGGGCCGGCGCCAGGTCGAGCCCAGGCATCGACCTGTCACACGTCGGCGTATCGCTAGATCCGCTTAGGGTGCGCAGCCATCGGCACGGCTTGCGCACTGCGCGACCGGCCGCGCACGACGCGGGCCTTGATGAGGACGTGCCGCCGCGAGCCGAGGAGCCGGCTGCGGCCAACGCGCCACGGCCGCGGCCGAAGCCGGAGCGGCCGAACCGGCTGCACCTCGACCGCCACCCTCGCCGTCTGCCCTCTTCGCGGCCTGCAGCACCTGATGAACGAATGATTTCTGCTGGCCGCCGCCGCTGTGACGAATGAGGCCGGTCTACCGGCGACTTTCACTCTCGATGCCTGTCGGCACGGCGGGATGACCGAACTTGAGGAAGCTGAACTTACGGACGGTCAAGGGCGCGCTCTGTCCGCGCATAAGAGCCGGGCCTACGAGGGCTATGCCAAGCGAACGATGGAGCGGGCGCTAGCAGCAACGCGGAAGCGACATGCGCATCGGATCGCGGGCTCATCGAACGTGCCGGGAACAGAATTTCGGAATGAAGCACAGAACAAATTTCGGAATGACGACAACGGGTCGAGCAGCGCGGCTAAATAGTTTCTGTTTTTCAGTATCTTGAATGGCTGGGGCGCCTGGATTCGAACCAGGGAATGGCGGAATCAAAATCCGCTGCCTTACCACTTGGCTACGCCCCAATGCGCGCTGGGATTGCCGGCGGGCGCTGCCGCAGGCCGGCCGGACCATAGC
>Ga0335073_10000178_pt1 | contig 77457 bp, 67 predicted proteins | sample Lox_Sample_22_FD_207093 | JGI IMG/M metagenome (GOLD analysis project Ga0335073, IMG submission 207093) | Soil microbial communities from Loxahatchee National Wildlife Refuge, Florida, United States - Lox_Sample_2.2 | ecosystem: Environmental > Terrestrial > Soil > Wetlands | place: USA... | reverse complement strand
ATCAAGGCCAACTACGCCCGCATTCTCAGAAACAACAAGGATGCGATCGAGGCCTATGAAAACCTCGCCACCAGCTGGCCCGGCGACGTCGACGTCCAGTACAACCTGGGATCCCTTTACATGGACACCGGCGACTACAACAAGGCCCGCGCCATCTTTAAGAAGATCCTCGACGCCGACCCCCGCAACATCAAGGCGCTCTGGGCAATCGGTGCCGTCGAGAACAGCCTCGGCAATCCGGAAGCTGCGCTGACCAGCCTTAGCCAGGGCCTCAACCTCGCCACTCAGTTTGACAACCAGGAACTGAAAGCCCTCATCCTGCTCTCCACCGGCATTTCCTACCGGCTGCTCAACAGGCCCGAAGAGGCGATGCGCAATTACCAGCAATCCCTCGCCATCAACCAGCAGCTCGGCCAGAAGCGTGGAGTCGCCGCCGCCCTCGATGAGATCGCGCTCGTTCAGGCCACAAACGGAAAGTCTGACGAAGCTCTCTCAAGCTACAGCAAGGCCCTCGCCATCCTGCGCGAAATCGGCATGAGGGAAGAGCAGGGAGACACTCTGCTTGAAATGGGCACGCTCTATCAGGATCGCGGGGACTTCGATCAGGCCCTCGCTCGTTACACAGAGGCTTTAGAGATCCAGCGGGGAACCGGCGACAAGGGCGCCGAGGCGCTCTGCCTGGCCAACATCGGCTCGGCGTATCTCGCCAAAGGTGACAGCAGCAACGCGCTTACTTACTATCAGCAGGCCCTGCAAATCCGGCAAAACCTCGGCGTCCCCGGCGATATCGCCGGTCCGCTCGAGGGGCTCGGCGAGGCCTACACTCACACTGGTCAGTATCAGCTGGCGCTCGATCAGCTCATGCAGGCACTCAAGCTCGCACGCCAGGCGAACGACGCGCATCAGGTCGCGGTCATTTCGCATCAGATGGGGCTTGTCTCCCAATATCAGGGCCGCCTCGGTGCCGCCGTCAATTACATGCGCGATGCCGTACGTGCTTTCCGCGACCAGGGTGAAAAGGGGCCCGACATGGCCACCTTCCTCACCGACTACGCCGGTGCTCTGGCTCGAGCCGGACGCGGTGATGACGCCGCAAAGCAAATCGATGATGCGGACGCCATCGCCAAAAACCTCAAGAGTGATTCGCTGAATGCGTCGATTCTCAACACCCGCGGTGATATCGCCTTCTTCAAGGGCGATATCAAGTCAGCCGACCAGTCCTATCAGTCCGCCCTGCGTCTCACCGCACATATCAAGGACAACGACATCATCGTGCAGTCAAAGCTGAACGTCGCCAGTGCAGCCATCGCCCAGGGCCGCGCCAAAGACGCGTTCGCCATGCTGCGCCCCCTCCTCAAATCCGACAGTTCCGTTAGCGCCTATCTCTCCCTGCGCGCCGCCATCGCCTACGCCGAAGCCGAGGTCGGAGTTAAAGACTACGCCCACGCCCAGCACGATCTCGAACAGGCCCTCATTGTTGCGGAAAAGGCCGAAATGCATCTCGACACCGCCCGCATCTATTACCTGCTCGGCGTGTCGACCAGGCTCAACGGCAGTGCCGATCACACCCAGGTCGCCTTCTACTACCGCGAAGCCGCCCGTCTGCTCGACATCGTAAAGTCCGATCCCGGTGCAGAAAAGATCCTCACCCGCGCCGATCTCAAAGCCATCTACGACGACGCCAACCACTGGAAATAGCGCGAACCGTAGCTATCGCATTTAACCCGAGCGGACAATCCCCTCGTCTACTCACGGCAGTAATTCACTTCCCTGAATAAAATTCACGAATCGCTTGACAGGCAACCAAAGGGTTGCCTATTGTATTTACGTAACCATAAGGTTCCCTATTCGAGATGAGTGATGACGCAGTTTTCAAAGCATTGGCGGATGCGAGCCGCCGCAAGCTTCTCGACCGATTGCGCCAGAAAAACGGCCAGACTCTTGGAGAGCTCTGCACCGGGTTGAACATGAGCCGGCAGGCAGTCGCGAAACATCTGGGGATTCTCAGGAAGGCCAATCTCGTGTCATGGAAGCACGAAGGGAGAGAGAGACTTCACTTCATCAATCCCGTACCCATCAACGAAATCGCCGAGCGCTGGATCAGCAAGTTCGAGCATCCCCGCCTGCAGGCGCTTTCAAGACTCAAGAAGAATCTGGAAGGAAAGGAATCATGAGCCAATCCGCTGAAAGCAGCTTCGTCTATGTAACTTTCATCCGCACCACGCCTGAGAAGCTGTGGTCCGCGCTGACCGACACCAACCAGATGAAAGACTACTGGTTCGGTATGGAATTCAAAACCGAATGGAAGAAGGGAGCCGCGTGGCAAATGGTCTTCCCCGATGGGCGAGTAGCCGACACCGGAGAGATCCTCGAGTTCGATCGGCCCAAACGGATTCGCCTCAAGTGGCGCAACGAGTTCAGACCTGAGCTGAAAGCCGAGGGCTTTAGCATCTGCGCAATCGACCTTGAGCCCGTTGGAGCCTCGGTGCGCCTCACCATCACCCACACGATCGAGCGCGCAGATTCTAGCTTCATTCAGGCTGTTTCAGGAGGCTGGCCCAAGATTCTCTCGAACCTCAAGTCTCTGCTCGAAACCGGCCAGGTCGCCGTGACCGAAGCAGATCAATCGCATGCACGCTGACCCATTGGAACGGATTATCCAGTCGCAACCGCGTAAAGACTGAGCCCTTGCGCGGAGGAGGCGTTTTGTGTCAGGGGCACGGCTTACGCCGTGCCATAAAAGATTCGGGCCGGAGGACCGAACCTCGCTGCCGCAGGCTTGAGCGTAGCCAAAGGCGAAGCGATCTCGGCTCGATGTCATCGGGTCCTCGTTTTCATCTGCCAACCGGATCTTCTTAAGCAACGGAGCCTTTCGGATAGAGGGCAATCGAGATGTTTTCTCTAGGTAATTTTCAAATGTAGAATGATTGGATGGCGAATAAAAGGAGAACATGCGATTGGTGTATGTCTGAAACTGACGGCGAAAGACGTTCCGGTGGAGATTGCCCATTTTGACGCCAAAAAGTATGATTGCAACTTCCTCAAATGCCCATCGGATACTTTGAACTCGTTCCACAAGTTGTGGCGGATGAGAAGTACATCGATGTAAGCCGACCGGAGATTGTGCGATGTCTTGAAACCGACGGCTCATACGACATCGAATTCGACCACCGAACTGTGGATGATTTCGCGAATGAAGTAAACGTTGTGTTGCGAATCAACATCAGCTCTAAACATCCGACATATCCGGAGGGCTGGACTTTCACGTTGAAGTTGCACAACACAAGGATCGACGGTTTCGATTACGAAGAGAAATTCACAGGTCACGATGGCGTTCAGTATTCAGGGTGGCATCGCCATATCTGGAACGTAAATGCGCAAAGTGCCGAGAGACACAAAGTACCGGCGGTTGACTTAAATGGTGTTGCCAGCCGCGAAGAATTTGTAATACGGGTCCTTAAATTGCTGCATGTTAGCGTGAGCGCAACCGACTATGGACAAGACCTACTGCCATTCGCTTAAGGATCAGCTGCTTTCATTCATTGGCAGTGAAGTGTCAATGCGAGAGTCTCGAGATGGCTGCACACTCGTTCTTCCTACTAAGACCGTAGATGATCGATTTGTGACTGTGTTTGTCGATCGCAAAACGAAGGATTACTTTCTCGTACATGATGGCGGAAAAACTGCCGCTGAACTTCACGGACAGGGCGTGCACATTACCGACCTTCGAGCCGAGCATTTTTCCCAAATGGCAGAACGTCTCGGTGCGACCTTTGCAGATGGAATATTCCAAACAGGATGTGACGAGCGAAACTTGAGTGCTGCAGTCCTTGCGGTAGGTCAATGCGAATCCATGGGAATGTGGCACTTGCTCGGCCATAAGCCGGATCTTGCGGAAGAATCGGTAAATGCTCGAATCGAACGTGGAATTGGTAGGTGGCAGGCGCCCTATCCCTTCAAACTCGAAAGGAAGGTAAGGATAAAAGGCACAAGCGCATTACACCTGTTTGACTTTGTTAGCTATCCCCAAATTGAGAATCACAAACCGATTGCTATAAAGGTCCTTCGGCCTTCAGTCGATCCAGCCGGCAAGGCAAGAGAATACGGGTTCCTTGCTTACGATACAAAAGCTTCACAATTCGAAGATTGGCGCCGCCTGGCAATTCTGACCAAGGCTGACCAATGGAGTACAAACGCCAAAAACCTGATTGCGGAATTTTCAGCCGCCACTCTTCAGATAGATACTGGGGAGGAAGCTTCAATAGAGGAGCGGCTACCAGCTACCTTGACTTCCATAGCAGCGTGAGTTGATCAGCCACTGACTTGAAATCTCAAAGCCATCTACGACGACGCCAACCACTGGAAGTAGCGTCGCGAATCGCCCGGCAAAGCATCATCGAACGTTCACAATGCTCCTGGCGGTCGAAAGCTGTCCGGCCTGATTCCTCACACGCAGGACAATGGCATAGCTTCCAGCCTTGTCGTAGATATGAGTGATCGATGGCTTCCAATTCATCCAGGTACCATCTCCAAAATCGATTGTTCTGCCCACGATAGCGCTTCCCCCACACTGACTCTTCGACGAGTCAACAAACACCGCTAGTGGCTTTGTCTCCCGCGTCACTGTCAATACCGCCTTCGGAGCACCTCCGAGCGGACTGCCTTTCATCGAGAGGGCTACGGTCGAGTATGCGGGAACTGAAACCGTGGCCGAATACATTCCCAGGCTTGGACTGAAAGTGATCGATTTGCTTGAGATTTGACTGTTCGAGCTATTCAGAAGGTACATCTCGCCAGTTATCGACATGAGTCCCGGATTAACTAGAACAACAGTGACCGCACCGTACGCGCTTGCCGTGGGATTTATCACAACTATGTCATCCGCTTCCTCCGTGTAGAAGGCAGTCGCACTCAATCCCGACTCGGTGCTCGCAGGAGAAACAGCCACAGCCATATTTCCGCCATTCGCCAGGTTAAGGTAGTGGGGTGATGCAAACATCTGGAATGCGTAGAACTGAGGATATGGGTACAGTTGCGATTGATCGCAATCCATATCGCTATCCCACTCCCCGAAAAGGCAGAAATAGCGGCCCTCTGAATTGAAGTAGGCGATGAGACTCGGGCCTGCCGACGGGCCGCTGTACACGACATTCAAGAGATCTGCAATCGCCAGGCTGTTCCACAAGGGGCCATACGTTGGATTGTTGCGACAGCAGTCAACTGCAAACGCCCAGTTCTCGTTGTATTCCGTTATAAAAATTGGAGTAGTTTCGGCGTTCGGCTGTTGGCCCGCGCGCACGAGTAACTCGATCATCTGGTAGTAGAAAGCAACACCGCGCGTATTTGATTGAGTGAGTCCATACAGCTGAGGCCAGTCCATACCTTCATCGAGTTCGTTTTGACCGCTGGGATAAAGGTGAAAGCTTACAAAATCGACGTATTGCGCAGTAGCTTGGTTGTTGAGCAAAGCAGGAAGCCAGTACGGCGCCATGTTGAGTTCGGCCATTGGAGCGGGGGCAGTGCGAATGGCTTGACCGTCGGCTTTCGCCTGGGCATGCATCGCCGAGGCAGCGGCTGCGAACAACGAGACGTAAGTATTAAGACGGGTATTGTAGTCACTAATACATAGCGACGTAGCGAGTTCCGCCTCATTCCATATCTCGTAGTCTTGCACCAGGCCCGGAAAGGCTTGGTCTGTGTGGGCCACCACCGACGCAGCCATTTCGCCCCATCTCGAGACACTCGATGGCGGCGCACATTTACTTGCTCCCAGCGAAGCGGGAGTGTCATAGATCACGGCGATCGGGTGCAAACCTGAAGCGCTTATGATCTGCAACTCCGAATCGAGAACGGTAAAGTTCGGCGTGGAGGTCGCGTAAACCTGTTGAAGACCAATCCAGAAGCGCGTCCCAGTGAGTCCAGCCGATGTCAACGTAGTAATACCCCCTGGATCAGTGAGGCTGTCCCCCGTACCACCCACTGCGAAGAAGCCGGCTGGAATGGTGCCGGTCGACCCGCTCCGGCCACCGAAGTCCGCAGTTACCGTTTGCGCTCGGCTGGCGAACGACACAACTGCAAGGACAAGGCATCCAGAACAGGCAAGCATTGCCTTGCCATCCACTAAGTTACGGAAGAGCGTGTCGGCGATAACTTGTTCTAGTTTATGGATGAAATTAGATATGTTCATGGCGCCCCCTAACGGAGATTAGGAAAAAGCGCCTCTCGCGACCGTTCGGTGGGCTGTGGCTCCTCAATTCCACAATGCGAGGGACGAAGGCTGACTAATAAAAGGTACTATCTACCCACTAACTGCAACTTACTCCCGTATCTGGATGAAATGCTGTGATGTCGCTCACACCATGCCGTCCTCTGCGCGCGAAGCGTAAGGCATGCGTGGGGACAAACTGGGAGTAAGTAATGCCACCCTACGTAGCCATGGCGCGAACCGGGCAGCATGACGTATGATCCTTGGTCCTCAAACCGGAGATAGAAGTCCCGTTCCGGAGGATCGCGCCCAGGCTACCGGAGTCGCATCAACTCCCATCCGGATACTAGGCCGGCCCGGCACAGCACCATGGAAGTGCGGCAGCAGTGCACGCCTGATCCTCGCCAGCCTTTGTTTTCTTGACAAACTCTAGACCCGTGCTTACATTGGCGCGTACCCACCCAGACTTCCTACGCTCTCTGGGCTACTGATCAGCTCATCCGTTGTCATCGAAATCAAGCTCATATTTTCATCGTCGCAAAGACTCGTCCTTAGGGCGGCTGGCGCTCTATGCGAGTTCAGTGCAAGAGGACGGACTATGATCTGGCGTGAATTCATCGAACTTGGCGGCAGCCTGCAGGGAACCCCGACATTGGCGGGATGGACGACCCGGAGTCTGAATCTCGCGGCGCGCGGGACAAACAACAATGTGCTCCTGGGATGGCGCGACGACACCGGCTGGTTGAGTAGTTGGGAGGATATTGGTCTCACCGGCACCGATCAACCCGCGGTCGCACAAATCAACGGCACACTATGCGTATTCTCGCGCGGCACCGACAATGCATTGTGGGTCGCCGGCGGAATGCCTCTCGAAGGCCTCGGAGGCGACGTCCAGTCCGCTCCGGCTGTGGCCTGCTGGCATCTCGATTCTTCTGCTCATCTCTTCGTACGCGGTTCTGATAACGCCGTCTGGCATCTGGCCTGGTCTCCGGGCAGCACTCCGGGCAGTTGGCAATCCCTGGGCGGAAGTATCGATGGCGCGCCTTCCGCAGTCGCCTGGGGGCCCAATCGCCTCGACGTCTTCGCCCGCGGTCGCACACCCGCCCACCTCATGCATTGCTGGTGGGACGGCGCCAGTTGGAGCGCATGGGAAGATCTCGGGGGCGGCCTGCTTCTCTCATGGCCCTGCGCGATCAGCCGCGACATCGGCAGCCTTGAAGTCTATTACGCCGACTTTGACACGACTCAACTCGTCGTCCGTTCATTCAACGGCCAATGGCAGCCGGCCCGGGCCATTGGCCAACTGCCCGACAGCACACCGTGTGCGTTCTCATTCGGTCCGAAACACGTTGAGGTCTTCGACACCTCCGCGAAAAGATTGCGCCGCCTTTATGCCGAGGGTGTCCGGCCGGGCGACGATCCGGCGAGCGTCACCACGCAGTTTTCGAGTGCGGCAGCATGCAGCGCCATCGCCACTACCACCATCCACTGCCTCGCCCGCGGCGCCGATAATCATTTGCACCACATCAGCTATGAGGATGGGTTCTGGAACCAATGGGAGGACCTGGGCAGAGTCCTGAACGGCGACCCCGTGGCTGTTTCCCCTGCTTCCGGCATACTCGACCTTGCAGTCTGCGGTCAGAACAATGAGATTTTTCGCCGACGGCTCAATGCCGACGTCTGGAGCGATTGGATCGATACCGCAGGCGTAACAAATGATCCGATCGCTGCCGTCGTCACCGGCAATCAGTCCCGCTTTCTTGTGCGCGGAACCGATAACCATCTTTACGAAGGGCTGGTGGCCATTGGCGGCGCCTGGCAGGGATGGCGCGATCTCGGCGGCAATATGACTACATCGCCACACATCGTTGTGGTCGATGTTGACGCCCTGCCAAAACCAGCAAACGCTTTCGGACCCGACGTGGCTATCTCTGCCGGCGCCTACGTCTGCACTCTCAATTCCACCGGCACAACCAGCTCAAGACGCTTTGGGCCGGGCGCGGCGGACTGGGACGCATGGGCAACCTTCGCAGACGGCAATGCCACGATCGCAAAGCCGCTCTATATCACATGGCCTCTCGGTTTTGCTGCCGTCGCGGGCAACATTACAGTCCCTGAGGTATCGCAGGCAGGCTGGGTGGGACGCACGCCGGCAGGCCAACTCCAGGCTTTCGCCGTTTGGTGGCAGGAAGTTATCGAGCAGGGATTCGTGTCCTATATCAATCTCGGCGGAATGCCGTGGACCACAATCGCGACCTTTATTCCCGGCATCGTGACAGATCCTGTGGGGATCATCATGCTTGAGCCTCTGGGCGGATCGATTCCAATAGAACCCGCAACATGGGCCTTCGCCCGCCAGGCAGATAACCTGCTCATGTTTTCGGAAATGAACACACTGGCGCCTGCGCACGCATACGGATGGGGAGCCTTCGGAGGTTACCGCGCGGTGGGAGACCCGGGCCTGCTCATTCTGTGGGAACGCTACGAAGACATCCAGATCCTTCACGCGGTCTTTGTCAACGATGCCGGGCAACTGGTTGCCCGCAGCGGCACCTACGAATCAGAGCCTGTGAGGGTGCGACCAACTCCATCCGGACACAAGGTCATCCATCGGCCGATACTAACCGGCAAACCGATACCAATTCACCACTGATCGTGTTGCGGAGCATCCAACTCAGGCTGGACGGGCGCGAAAAAGAGATTCAACTCCCGTCCGGATAGCCGCCCCGGTGCAGCACCATGGGATAGTGGGGCAGCACCTCGGGCCTGCGCACCGACGCTCGCCACCCTTCGGGATAAGGCTCCAACCCGCCGAACAATGCCTCCCCGCTCAATGGCTCCAGCGCCTCCCGAAGTTGACGTATCTTGTCCTCGCCGAACCGCTCCCGCCAACCCTCCTCTATCCTCACAAGCAACCGCCGATACTGGTCCGCAGCCTCGACACCATCTGCGGTAAGCCGCGCGACCTTCCCCCGGCTCCCCATCGGATCAGCCTCGACGATGGCCAGCCCCTTTTTCTCGAGCACACCCATCGCCATGCTGATCGCCTCCTTCGACACTCCGCTGAACTGCGGTAGATCCCCGATCCGGATTCCTTTCTCATCAAGCACGCGCAGAATGTTGGCGCAGATGGCGAGCGACACTTCCGACTCACTCTCGAACTCCATGGCGAACGCAAGCAGCACTTTGGAAAGCAGCATCGGCAGGGCCAGATCCGAGTCCGCATGTCCGGCCTTCGCCTGCCCTCGTTCCGACATTGGCCCTCTGCTGAACAGCCCATATCCCAGAATCGGAAGACAGTCGGGCAGCTCGACGTCCAGCTCTCTCACCACCGCCAGCAGCGACTCGCGAAGCCCTTCCATCTGCTCGCTGCCGAACCGCTTGTTCCACCGCTCTTCGATCACACCAAAAAGCGGCCGCCACACTTCGCACGCCATCTTCCCTTTGGTTGTCGTGCGGATGATCCAGTCGCGTCCCGGTTGCCGCGACCGGCTGCCAGAGGGAGGAGGCTCCACCAGAACATATCCCCACCGCCGCATGCCGTTCAGATTGGTTGGCGTCCGAGCCAGGTTCTCAAGCTCGCTGAGCGTAATGCCCTGGTCGCTCACAAACTGCATGCAGTTCAGGTACATTGCCATCGACACCAGCCACGGACCGTACCCTGAGCGATGGCTCGTCGTCCGATGAGGCATCCGATGTTCGAACTCGTTGTCGAGCTCAATGGTGAATGCAACCAGCGTCTGCGAAAGAAGAGTGGGCAAAGCCAGACCGGGAGTCGGACCTGCCGCTCCCAGGCCAGCCCGACGACGTTTCCCTGGAGTAGACGCTCGCATATGGATCATACGTTTGGATACCCGATCAGGCCGCACCCCCTCCTCGCAGCCTCCTATTGAGAGTAATGAATTGAGAGTAATGAACCCTGTCGACGGGTAACGAGCCCCATTGACGGACAATGACCCATATTGTCAGGTGATGAACCTATTAACGGGTCATGAACCCTCTTGGATCGGGCTGTATCAGGGCACTGCTTCAGCCATGCCGTAAAGCACGTCTAATCGACGCGGCTTTAGCCGCTGTAACTGCTTCGCTCAGTGACGCTCCACGCCTTCGGGAACCATCCTTCGATGGACGTAATCTACCCGCGCCCGTCTTTTCTGGCCGATCATTTTCCTCAACCCGCTACAATAGAAATAGAGACACAAAGAGCCCGGCTGCCAAACCAGCCGGGCTCTTTTTTTGCTTGGACCGGGAAGGTCGCGATTAACCAATGACGCGGAAACAACCATTCGATGAACCCAGCTAAGTCGTCTATTTTCTATGATCTGGGAGTAAACAATTTATTATGTATGAGTTGCGCACCAATCTGATATAGAAGCCACGCAGAATGAATGAGTTACAAAGGCAACAACATACTTGACGCACAAGGTAGCGTGGCGAGAGAATGAGCCGTGCCCCTTTTTCGAAGATTCATGGTGCTCCTCATGAAGAGGACCCTCAGTTTCATTCACAGTCAGGGAATTATATGGAGCGCGGTGTCATTGTTGGTCGTTCTGATTGTCCAGTGTTCAACGGGAGAGGGCAGTTGGACAGAAATCGAGCAGAACGTAGGAAAATCGTTGCTGCCCACGGTGGGATTTGTAGGTGTTGTGGCTGCATATCTCATAGTTAGAGCTGCGATCGATCTATCTAAAGAGTTGAATGTGCAGCGTAACTCCCAGACCCCAACCCTTTTCACGGCGCAAGGGTTACCTGCGAACTCGAAACACCGCGGATCGACCGTTATTCCGGTGATCTTAGTCGCCACAGTGTTCTTTGTTCCTGTTTTGACTGTGGAGATTGCGACATTTTATTGGGCTTATCCTCCGGTTCCCAAGATTACATTGTGGATCGCAAACCCCACCGTTCCTAGTTGGGCAAATAGAGGACACGAAAAAGATGTATCTCCTCCACATAGAAGGCTTTTGGATACGGAGCAGATGCCTCAGCTGCATTTATACAAGCCATATGAATTCTTTCCGCCGCATGAAGGTGAGACAGAAAAAGTAAATGTGTTTTGGGAAAACCTAGGTCCCGCTACAGTTCGATTGAGTATGAGGGCTAGAGTTACCTTAGCGCTCAGTAAAACTAGCGCCCCAATCCCGTCTTCCTCTTGGGTAGAAAACGAGGAGGCGGCGTGGAATAGTTTTGCGAAGGCCGAACCAAAGGGGCCGGTGAATTACAACATGACGACACCTCCTGGGAAAAGTTATGTCACCGTTGAAAGCGCTCTACTTACTGAAGAGATGGCGAGAGAAATATCGAACGCTTCCGGGAGAGCACAGGTCTTTATAACGGGCAGATTCAAATGGATAGAGCCAAATGGGAAGACCCACGGCTATGAATTCTGCGCCTTCACGATTGGAAATTTTAACGCCGTGTTCAACTGCCAAAAACACAACGGGCCTACAACATGAAACCCGAATATCGCAAAGGCCAAGAGGAGCGCGAAAAGTTTGAGCGTACGATGGCTGCGCTCTTCCAGGTAAAGAAATCTGAATTGAAAGAGAAGCCAAAGCCAGAGCACAAGAAGAGTGAAGCCAGCAAGGACTAGCTTATGCGTTTACCCCGTTCCCTGCCGTTTACGAGTGGAGCGAGTCGGTTCCTTTGCCTGTCAGTTGGGCATAGGTGAGACGCTTGCCACCAACCTGTGCCATGACCAGATAGAACCGATCCGCGTCATTCAGCGGGTTGTCTTTGGTGGCACGGTTGTTGTAGCGGAACACTTGCTCGCTCACGTAGCGGTCAAGGTGGAACGGCTCAACAGCTACATAGGTTCCACGAAGGCCCCGCTTCAAGAGGCTCCAGAAGTTCTCGATTCCCTGAGTATGGACTTCACCGCGTACATACTCTTCAACATGGTTGACGGTCGCGTGAATGTAATCCTTGGCTGCAAGGTGGTCGTAGACCGGTGCGCCATCGGTGAAGACTTTAGAGCCACCCTCGATGTGATTCAGAATCTCATTCAACAGGGTTTCGCGCTTGACGTTAGGCACAACCTTGGCGCGAACCTGCCGCGCATCGCGGTCAAGCATTCCCATGACTAGGCTGGAGCCGTGAACTGTGAGACGGCGCGAGCGGTGCATCTTCTGGGGCTTTGGGCCTACGTGAGTCTCGTCCACTTCGATTGGGCCGCTGTCGTTGCCGCCCATCTTTACGAAGGTGCCAGTGCTCATGGCTTCACGGATGCGATGCAGCATGAACCATGCCGATTTTTGGGTGATTCCAATGGCCTTGGCAAGTTCATAGCTGCTAATGCCGTTCTTGCAGGAGGACAGCATCCAGACGGCGGTCATCCACTTGTCCATGCCGATAGGCGAGTCCTCGAAGATGGTTCCAACCTTCATCGTGAACTGCTTTTTGCAGCCATTACAGAACCAAATCCGGCGGGTCTTCAGGAACGAATGAGACTCAGAGCCGCAGCGTGGGCAGTTGATGCGGCCATCGGGCCAGCGAAGCTCAACAGCATAGCGAAATGCGCGTTCTGGGTCAGAGAAGTAAATGATTGCCTGCTGGAGGGTTACAGGCTTTTTAGGTGTGTCTTTCATAAGGCGCTCCATCAAACTAAAGACAGTCTACGCCTTATGTTCTCGTGTGTCAAGTATATTATTGCCGTTACAAATTGAAGGGGGGAGGGGGAGGGGTCATCCCACAACTCAATGCTTTTTGAAGTACTGCACTTCGCGCTCGTGTTGCTTCGCCTTTTCCATGCTGGAAAACGTTCCCAGGTTGCGCCGCTTGCCCGTCGAAGCATCCTTCTTGCGCGAGTACAGCCGGTATTCGCCCGATTTCAATTTGCGGATCATGTAAGGGTAGATGCGGCCCGCTCCGCTCGCGTACATTTGGAACGCCCGTCGAACTAGAGGAAAGCCATGAAGCATCGAATCCCCATCCTTGCCCTGCTGCTCCTCGCCGCGCCACTTCTCGCCCAGTCCAACCCTGAGCCACCGGCTGCCGGTCCCGCCACCCCGCTCACCGGAACCCACTGGACCCTCACCCAACTCAACGGGGAGTCCGTCAAGACTCAGCCCGGGCACGAAGCCTGGATCGAGCTCAATGCCGACACCAAACGTCTCGCCGGCTCCGGCGGCTGCAACCGCCTCATGGGCCCCTACGAACTCGACGGCTCGTCGCTACGCTTCAAGCAGGTCGCCAGTACCATGATGGCTTGCCCGGGTGAGTCGATGCCGCGCGAGCAGGCCTTCCTGAAAGCGCTGAGTGCCACCTCGAGCTTCCGCATCCGGGGAGCCGCACTGCTCCTTCGCGGAGACGACAACACCGTGCTCGCTCGCCTCATCGCCCAGTCACCCCCGAAGCCCCCCTCGCCGTAACCGCAGGGGTGCCGCTGCCTCTGCGACAATAAATACTGGATGCCCGAGCTTCCTGAAGTCGAAACCGTCGCCAATGGCGTAAACGAACGCATCCGCGGCGAACGCATCCGGTCCGTCTGGCTCAGCCGCTACAAAGAGCCCTTCAAGACTCCGCCCGACCCCATGTCCGAAGCCCTCACCGGCGCTCGCGTCGATCTGGTACACCGCGTCGGCAAGCACATCGTCTTCGACCTCACCCGCGGCAAGACGTCTTTGCACCCCAAGACTGCCGTTCAATGGATCGTCCATCTCGGCATGACCGGCCGCCTGCTCGTCTCCGCCCCCGACGTCCCCACCCCGCCGCACACCCACGCCGTTCTCTCGCTCAGCTCCGGTCGCGAGCTCCGCTTCGTCGACCCGCGCCGCTTCGGCCGCCTCGCCTTGCACTCGGCCCCCGGTACGGAAACCTCCCAGCCCTTCCGCGGACCCGGCCACGAACCCCTAACCATCTCTGCCGGCGACTTCGCGGCCCTCTTCCGCCGCCGCAAGCTTTCCATCAAGGCCGCACTGCTCAACCAGAAGCTGCTGCACGGCGTCGGCAACATCTACGCCGACGAGAGCCTCTTCCGCGCCGGAATCCGCCCCACCCGAGTCGCGGGACGCCTCACCCGCGCCGAGTTCGACAAGCTCCACATCGCCTTGCAGGACATCCTCCGGAAAGCCATCTCCCTCGGCGGTTCCTCCGTCTCCGACTATGTAGACGCCGACGGCGTGGCTGGCTTCTTCCAGCTCGAGCATCGCGTCTACATGCGCACTGGCCAGCCCTGCCGGGCATGCGGCACCCCCATTCGCCGCACCCTCCTAGCCGGCCGGGGCACCCACTATTGCCCCCGATGCCAGCGCTAACCAGCGACCGCATTTTGCTGGCATCAGTATGGTTTTACGAAGACCACGGCGTCCGCGCTTCCAGATTCAGGATTCTCGCTCTGGGTCGTAAGCCCTAACTCCAACATTCCAAACAAAACCGCGAACGGCATAGCGATTGCTTATTAGGTAGGCAGCCAGCGACGCACAGGCTCTCCCATTTAAGAGAAGAGCCATGCGAATCAGTTCCGGCCGCCGAGAGCAGAACCCCATGAGGTTAAGCCCGGGCCGGAGCGAACAAGTCCCGAAGCTCCAACGCGTGTTCGGGCATTTTTCAGGGAGGCCAGTGACTGGCCATCGGAAGGTGAGTCGAAGAGCCATCGCGAATCGCGGTGGCTTTTCTATTTTTTGCTCCTTACTACCACCTTTGTGGAGCTTGAACCCCTTGCCAGCCAACCGTTTTTAGGATAGGATCATCTTTGTCTATCGAGCGGCTGACGCCAACCTTCAGAAAAGGGGCTCGCCGCGATTCTCGAGAGTCAAACAGGATTTCAACTGACGCGTCTCACCGTGGCCCCACGCCGGCAGGAATGCAGTTCTAGGCTTGGACTGCGGTCGAATGACAACATACGTGGTTGTGGTTGAAGGTTTCAAAGCATTTGTCTCCATTGCGATCCGTTAATCCGTCCGTCCTGCCGCCTGGTCGCTCCCCGGAAGCACATAGCATTTGTGCCGACCTCCGGCTTCACGCTCGAAGTTCACGACTCTCCGGCATCGTTTGACGCGAAATAGGGGGCAGCGCCTCCGCCGGAATCCGCTGCCGTCCATCAAGTAAATAGCACCAGGAAGTGCACGCATGACAACAGAGCAGAACCTGTCCCAGCCACAGCCTCAGGCCCAACCGCCTGAGATGCAGGCTCCGCAGGGACAGAATCAGGGACACCGCAGGCGGCGTCGCAGAAGAAAAGGCAACAAGTCCGCCGCACAGGCTAACGGACAACCGCCCCAGCAGAATCAACCCAATCAGCCCGGACAAGGCCAGAAGTCCAAGCCCTCCAGCCAGAATCGCTTCTTCCAGAAAAACGGGAACGGCAACGGACAGCAGGGCGGTGGCCGCCGCAAAAACAAGCAGCGCAAGCAGCAGGTCTTTGTCGGCCCCATGGATCACAGCTACCGCGCCGTCAATGGCAACGTCGCCGATTCTCCTCCATCCACCATCGAGCTGCGTAACGGCAACGTGAACGGCGGCCACTCCAACGGATATGGTTACGGCTACGCGAACGAGCTCTACGCTCCGCCCGAGCCCGTCGTCCCTATTCGCGAGGACGCCCCGACGCGCATTTTCTGCTTCATCGAGGATCTCTTCTTCCTCGCCAAGATCCAGGAGACGTCGCGCAAGCTCGGCATCAAGGTCGCTTTCGTCAAGGCCGACAAGGATGTCGTCGCCCGCCTCACCGATTCTGACCACGACCGCCCGTCGCTCATCGTCTTTGACCTCAACAACGCGAATGCCAAGCCGCTCACGCTGATTCCCAAACTGCGCACCAAGCTCAAGAAGGGAACCTCCATCATCGGCTTCCTTTCGCACCTGCAGGGCGATCTCAAGGCCAAGGCCATCGAAGCCGGATGCGACATGGTCATGCCGCGCTCCGCCTTTTCACAGAATTTGCCCAACCTCCTCCGTCGCCACGGACTCGACGAAGAAGAGGAGTTCGACACCCTCCCGGCCTAGAGACTGCGTTTCGCAGTCCGAGCGAAAGACCGGGTAGTTGACCCTGCGCGATAGCTGACCGTACACTTCCCGAGCCGTGTCCATTCAGGACGCGGCTCAAGCCACGTCTCGCACGAGGTCTCTTATGGGATCAATCTCCGTCGCCTGCTACAAACCCAGGCCTGGCAAGGACGAAGCCCTCCTCAATCTCGTCCGCAACCACCTCCCGCCTCTGCGCGCAGAAGGACTCGTCACCGATCGCGCTTCCATCGTCATGCGCACGGCATCCGGCGTAATTATCGAAGTCTTCGAGTGGGTCTCGCCGGAGGCTATCGCCGGTGCCCATTCCAATCCCGTCGTCCTCGACCTCTGGAAGCGTTTCGAAGAGGCCTGCACCTACGAAATTCCCGCGACGATCCCCGAGTTTCAGCAGATGTTCGCGCACTTCCAGCCGGTCGCGTTTTGATAGTTCGATTCAGACAGTTTGAGGGGAGCAAGATGATTTCCGGCGCTCACTTCGTCGTCTACAGCAAAGATCCCGAGGCGGACCGCGCATTCTTCCGCGATATTCTCGGCCTCAAATCCGTGGACGCTGGTCACGGCTGGCTCATATTCGCGCTGCCGCCCGCGGAGGCGGCATTCCACCCCTCCGATGCAAACGGTGCCCACCAACTCTATTTCATGTGCGAAGACCTGAATGCCGAAATCGTCTCACTTGCCAGGAAGGGTGTCCAGTGTTCCGAAGTCGAGGAAGCCCGATGGGGTTCGATCACCCGGATGCGCCTGCCCAGCGGCGGCGAACTCGGTCTTTATCAGCCGAAACACCCCCGGCCCTGATCTCGAATCCTCTCCCGGTGCGGACAGTCTAAACGCCCGAATGCAACGTCCTATGTAAAATGGCCAGCAAGTGCCTGCTTTCCCAAAAATCCTAAAACTCTGAGGATCAGCCCGTGCCGCGCAACTTTGCCGCCGCTCTCGCCGCAGCCGCTCTATTTTTTGCCACCGCGCCCTTCGCAATCACAGCCACCGCACAGGACGCCGCCCCCGCTCCTCAGCAATCTCCAGCCCAGCCGCGTCCGCGTCGGCCCATGCCCAGGCCCACCAACCTGCAGGTGCTTCCCAAAGACATCGCCGTTCCTGACCTGCTCTCGCTGATGCGCAGTTACACGGGAGCACTCGGAGTCGAATGCGAATTCTGCCACGCCAGTGACCCGGCAACGCACAAGCCCGACTACGCCTCTGACGCCAATCCTGATAAGGCCACTGCCCGCACCATGATCGCCATGACCAATGCGATCAACGCGAAATATCTGTCTCAGGTGAAAGATCCGGATGCCACCCCGGCAGAGAAGACCGTGACCTGCGGAACGTGCCATCGTGGAAACAGCATGCCGGCACCATTCGGGCCGGCGCCACAGATGGGAGGGCTCCACGACGACCACCCTCCGATGCCCGACCAGAAGCCGCAGTAGCCTATTGGCGCGGCTCGATCATCACGTTGTCGATCAGCCGCGTCGTCCCAACCCACGCCGCAACCGCGACCAGCGCGCCCCCGCTCACTTCGGCCACATCTTCAAGCGAACTCGGATCGACGATCCTGCAATAATCCACGCGCACAGCCGGCTGCTCCGCTAACACCGCTAAGGCCTCGCGAACCAGGGGCGCCGACTCAACGACACCTTCCGCCACCTGCTCTTGGATCCTCCGCAGCGCCCGGCTCAGTACAAGCGCCTGCCTGCGCTCCTCGGCTGACAGATACCGGTTGCGCGAGCTCAGCGCCAGCCCATCCGCCTCCCGCACCGTGGGACACACCACCAGTTCCACATCGAAATTCAGGTCGCGGACCATCTTGCGCAGCACCGCCACCTGCGCCGCATCCTTCTGCCCGAAAAACGCCTTGTCTGCAGCGACGATAAGAAACAGCTTTGCCACCACCGTTGCCACGCCGCGAAAATGTCCCGGTCGCGACGCGCCATCCAGCCGGTCGCTCACACCTTCAACTTCGACAAACGTGCTCGCGCCCGCCGCATACATCTCACCAGCATCCGGCGCGAAGATCAGATCCGCGCCCTCTCTCTCCAGCAGAGCGCAATCCGTATCCCACGTCCGCGGATACTTCGCGAAGTCCTCATTCGGCCCAAACTGTGTGGGGTTCACAAAGATCGACACCACCACCGCGTCGCACTGCTCTCGCGCCGCGCGAACCAGCGACAAGTGGCCAGCGTGCAATGCCCCCATCGTCGGGACAAGACCGACAATGCGGCCAGCCGCGCGCAATTCGCGCACCGCCGCCCTTGTCTCTGCAATTGTCTTGGCGATCCGCATCAGACTTTGCGGACGAGGTGCGCTTTTGATGGAGCTCTCAGCGTCTCACCGGTCTCAGGAGCCTTCAGAGCGTCTATCACTTCTGGAGCCTTCAGCCCGTCTATCACCTCTCTCGACACGTGATAGCTCTCCGCGTCATCCGGAAACGACCGCTCCTCGACATCGTGCACATAGCCCTCGATCGCGTTGCGGAACAGCGCCGCCGCGTCCCCATATTGCCGCACAAACTTAGCCGGCCGCGAAAAGCTCAGGTTCACCAGATCGTGAAACACCAGAATCTGACCATCGCAATCCGGTCCAGCGCCAATACCGATTGTCGGAATATGCAGTTGCGACGTGATGATCGACGCTACCTCGCGCGGCATTCCCTCCAGCACAATCAGCGAAGCGCCCGCTGCTTCCAGCATCCCCGCATCGCGCGCCAGTTCTTCGGCTGCCGCCAGTGTCTTGCCTTGCACCTTGTAGCCGCCCATGCGATGCACCGCCTGCGGCGTCAGGCCAAGATGACAGACCACCGGAATCTCCGCCTCCGTAAGCCTCTGCACCAGCTCGCAGCGTGCGGCGCCGCCTTCGATCTTCACCGCTTCCGCGCCTGCTTCCTTCACAAACCTGGCCGCGTTGGCCACACCCTCCGCCACGCTCACGTGATACGACCCGTAAGGCATATCCGCGACCACAATCGCATGCTTCACCGCCCGCCGTACCGCGCGCGTATGATGCAGCATCTCCTCCATAGTGACCGGCAGCGTGCTGTCGTAGCCCATCACCACCATGGCCAGCGAGTCGCCTACCAGGATCAGGTCCACGCCCGCCTCATCCACCAGCCGCGCGGTCGCGTAGTCATAGGCCGTCAGTGCCGTAATCGGCCTGCCCGCCTGCTTCTTTTCTTGTAATGTCTGGAAAGTCACTTTGGGAGTGACCGTCTGCGCGCCCGCCGTTGCAGAAACAGCGTCGGCGCTGCGGAAATTCGTAATGCTCATATTGTCTCCAGTGCAGCTTCCCCACCGGGGAATGCCACCCGTACCACAATTCTGACGATACGCCCGGGCCCCAGCCGTGTAAAGACCGGTACCGTCACGCCTCCTCGACCGCCAACGCCTTGTCTGCGGCCGTGCCGCGCACGCCCCGCATCAACCCCACATACACCGCGCCCGACACAAAGAACCCCGTAAACCACGCATAGTCAAAAAGCCAGTGAATCGCCGGCACGAAACGTCCCGTCAGCGCACAGATCACGCCCGCGGACAGCGCGATCATCGCCCGCGGATTGATCCCGTTCCTGTACTCGTAAATGCCGCCGCGTCTGTAGAGGAACTCCATATCCAGCCGCGTTCCGCGAATCAGAAAGTAGTCCGTGATCATGATCGCCGCCACCGGACCAAGCAGCGCCGAATAGCCGATCAGCCACTCGAAAATGTAGTTGTGGAAGCTCGCCATCAGCTTCCACGGCATCATCGCCAGGCCAAGAAATCCGGTGATCAACCCGCCCGTCCGAAACGAAATCAGCCGCGGATTCAGATTCGAAATGTCGTTCGACGGTGACACCACGTTCGCCGCGACATTCACATTCAGCGTCGCCACCAGCAACCCGACCATTGCGATCAGCGCCACTAGCGGCTGATGAAACTTCGCTATCAGATCAATCGGGCTCCAGATCGGCTGCCCGAAGATCACCGCCGACGCCGACGTCACCGCTACCCCGATAAACGAATACAGCGTCATCGCGACAGGCAGCCCGAACGCCTGCCCCACCACCTGCGAGCCCTGCGATTTCGAATACCGCGTGAAGTCCGGAATGTTCAGCGCCAGCGTCGCCCAGTAGCCCACCATCGCTGTCAGCGATGGGAAGAAAAATTTCAGAAACGCACCTGTCGACTGGAACTTGCTCGGCTCCGACAGCATCGGACCAAATCCGCCCGCCTTCACCAGCGCAAACACCAGCAGCGCCAGCGCCATCACCAGCATGAACGGCGCCGAAAAGCTCTGAAAGAATCGAATGCTCTCGACGCCCCGCCATATCACTGCCATGTTCAGCGCCCAGAACCCCAGGAAGCACGCCCACACCGACCACGGAGCCGCAGCCACTCCCGGCCACACCACAATCAGCATCGCGTGGATCGCCTGCCCGCCAATCCATGACTGGATCCCAAACCACCCGCACGCCACAATCGCCCGCAGAATCGCCGGCATATTCGCGCCCCGCACGCCGAACGGCGCGCGCACAAACACCGGAAACGGAATCCCGTACTTCGCGCCCGCATGCGCATTCAAGAGCAGCGGCACCAGCACAATCAGGTTGCCCAGCAGAATCGTGAAGATCGCCTGCTTCCAGTTCATCCCGCCGGCAATCAGTCCCGAGGCGAGCATGTACGTGCTCACCTCCATCGACATCGCAAACCACAGCGAGATGTAGTTGTACGTCCCCCACGTGCGGTGCGCAGCCGTCGTCGGCGCAAGGTCCGCATTCAGGAGGCTCGACCGCTCTGGAATATCCGCCGCAGCTATTGCCATGCGCCCCCGCGCGCAACGCGCCGCAGATAATTCCCGCGCCCCGCCTTGCCCAGATACTTGCCGTTCTCCACAATCAGCTCGCCGCGTGAATACACCCGCCGCGCATTGCCCCGCACCTTGAAGCCCTCAAACATTGAGTAGTCGACCCGCATGTTGTGCGTCGCCGCACTGATCGTGTGTTCCGCCGTCGGATCCCACAACACAATGTCCGCATCGCTTCCCGCCGCAATCGCGCCCTTCCTCGGATACATCCCGAAAATCCGCGCCGGCGCCGTCGACGTAATCTCGACAAACCGATTCAGCGACAGCTTGCCCGCATTCACGCCGTGGTGATGAATAAGCTGCATCCGGTGCTCGATTCCCGGTCCGCCATTCGGAATCTTCGTGAAGTCATCCTTGCCCAGCGCCTTCTGATCCTCAAAACAGAACGGGCAATGATCCGTCGACACGACCTGCAGATGATCGTGCTTCAATCCATCCCACAGCTTGGGATGGTTCTTCTTCTCTCTCAGCGGCGGAGTGAACACATACTTCGCATCTTCGAAGCTCTCGCCCTTCATGTGGTCTTCAATCGACAGCAAGAGATACTGCGGACACGTTTCCGCAAACGCCGGCAGCCCACGATCCCGCGCCTCCCGCACCTGATTCAGAGCGTCCTCACTCGACAGATGCACGATGTACACCGGAACACCCGCAAGCGAGGCCATCACAATCGCGCGATGCACCGCTTCCGCCTCAGCGATCGTCGGCCGCGTCAGCGCATGATGAATCGGAGCTTTCTTGCCCTCAGCTAAAGCCTTCTGCACGATCACATCGATCACGCTGCCGTTCTCGGCGTGCATGCAGATCAAGGCACCGTTCTTCGATGTCTGCTGCATCGCTTTAAAGATTGTCGCGTCATCCACCATCAGCACGCCCGGATAGGCCATGAACAGCTTGAAGCTGGACACGCCCTCGCCGACCATGTCATCCATGTCTTCGAGGCCCGACGTCCCCAGGTCCGTCACGATCATGTGCAGCCCGTAATCAACACAGGCCTTGCCCTCGGCCTTCTTCCACCACGCATCAAGGGCATCGCGCATCTTCGTGCCCTTTGCCTGGATCGCGAAGTCCACAATCGTCGTCGTCCCGCCAATCGCCGCTGCTCTCGTGCCCGTCTCAAAATCGTCTGCTGAAGTCGTTCCGCCAAACGGCATATCGAGATGCGTATGCGCATCAATTCCGCCCGGCAGCACCAGCAGCCCCGCGGCGTCAACAACTGTATGTCCCTTGGGATCTATCCCCGCACGCACCTCGCGAATCGTGCCACCTTCAACCAGCACATCGGCAGACTTCGTGCGGTCCGCGTTGACCACCACTCCATCCTGAATCAGCAGTCCCATCGAATTCGTTTCCTGTTCATCCGTGCATCGCCGGCGGAGCACTTACCTTCGTTCTCGTCCGCTCTTCCCACGTCTCCGCCGCAAGCCCGTTCGGAACCTCGACCATCGTGATGCACTCGTCTACCGGACACACCAGCGAGCATAGATTGCATCCCACACACTCCGTTTCGTCTACACGTGGAATCCGCTCAATCGGAGTTACATTTCTGGATCCGTTGCGCGATATCGCATCGAGCTTCGGAATCGGCGTGACGGCAATGGACCCTCGAGTCGCCGCCTCCAGCGCCGCCGGAGTCGCGTGCAGCTCGACCGGCCCGTCAACAGGTCCAGTCACCCGGTCGCGATGAATGCACTGGTGCGCGCCATCCCAGCAGGCGATGTAGCACAGATCGCAACCGATGCACTTCGCTTCATCGATCCGCGCAACGATTTTGTAACTCAGATTGAGATGTTTCCACTCCGTCACGCGCGGCAGGCTCCGTGCGCGAAAATCCTCGATGCTCGCGAAACCCTTCTCGCGCATCCAACCTTCCAGGCCCTCGATCATGTCTTCCACAATGCGATAGCCGTAGTGCATCGCCGCCGTGCATACCTGAACCGTCCCGCAGCCCAGAAGGAGAAACTCCGCCGCATCTCTCCAGGTCGCAATGCCGCCGATACCGGAGATTGGCAATGAGCCTTCAGCATCGCCCGCCACCTGCTGCACCATGTTCAACGCGATAGGCTTCACCGCCGGCCCACAATAGCCGCCATGCGACGATTTCCCATCGACATTGGGTCTGGGAATCAATGTCTCGAGATCGATGCCCGTGATGGAGTTGATGGTATTGATCGCCGACACCGCATCCGCGCCGCCCCGCTTCGCTGCCCGCGCAATCACGCGAATGTCCGAGATGTTCGGCGTCAGCTTCACAATCACCGGCGTGCGCGCTTTCTCCTTCACCCAGCCCGTAATCATCTCCGCATATTCGGGAACCTGCCCCACCGCCGAGCCCATGCCGCGCTCGCTCATCCCATGCGGACACCCGAAGTTCAACTCCAGCCCATCCGCGCCCGCATCCTCGGCCTGCGCAACAATCCTGTGCCATGCCTCGCGCTTCGACTCCACCATCAGCGACGCGATCACGGCATTCTTGGGATAGCGCTTCTTCACCTCCGCAATCTCGCGCAGATTCACATCGAGCGGCCTGTCGCTGATCAACTCAATGTTGTTGAGCCCCATCATGCGCTGCCCCAGCCAATCAATCGACGAATAGCGCGACGCCGTATTCGTCACCTGCTCGCCAATCGTCTTCCACACCGCGCCGCCCCAGCCCGCATCAAAGGCCCGCATTACCTGCTCGCCGCAATTCGTCGGCGGAGCCGACGCCAGCCAGAACGGATTCGGCGACTGAATCCCCGCAAAATTCACCGCCAGGTTCGGAGTTAGATTGGGAGCCTGCTTAGACATAAGCCGCCTCCAGTTCGCGCACCATCGCCAGCGCCGCGCGCTTCCCATCGGCAACCGCGTCCACGACTTCGCGTCCGCCATTCACGCAATCGCCGCCGGCAAAATACTTCGGATTTGTCGTCTGCGCGGTCTTGCGATCCACCACTACGCGCCCGCCCTCGAGAGCCACGCCCTTCACATCCTCAAGCAGCACCAGCAGAGGAGACTGCCCGATCGCCGTAATAATCAGATCGCATGCCAGCGAAAACTCCGATCCCGCAACCGGCTTGAGCGCATCGTCTACGCGCGTGCACTCTACAAACTCCAGCATCCCGCCATCCGCAATCACGCGTACCGGCAGCGTCTGCCACAAAAACCGCACGCCCTCCAGCTTCGCATGCTCGTATTCAAACTCAAACGCCGACATGCTCTCCCGTTTGCGCCGATACACAATGGACACATCCTCGGCGCCCAGCCGGCGCGCCGCATTCGCCGCGTCGATCGCCGTATTGCCCGCGCCGATCACCGCAACCCGTCCCGCAGCGCTCGTGATCTTCGCCGTCTTGTACGCGGCAATGAACTCCAGCGCATCCACCACGCCGGAGTGATCGCCACCCGGAACTTTCAGCCCATGCCCCGCGCCCAGTCCCACGCCAAGAAAAACCAGATCGAACTCGCCCTCGATCTCATCCAGCCCTTCCGCGTTGATCTCCACTCCGAACCGAAGCTCCACGCCCAGCTCTGCGATCAGCTCGATCTCGCGCAGACTCGCCCACGCCGGCAGCTTGTACTCGGCCACGCCGTATGTATTCAACCCGCCTGGCAGCGGACGCCGCTCAAACAGCCTCACCGCAAATCCCTGCTGCGCCAGCTCCGCCGCGCAGGCCAGTGACGCCGGCCCAGCGCCGATACACGCTACGCGCCCAGCCCGCGTTCCCGAAAATTTCCGCGCCAGCTTCCCGCCTCGCGCATGAAAGGCATCCATCGCGAATCGCTGCAGCCGCCCGATCTCGATCGGCTGCTCGTTGTGGTGATTCATCACGCACGCGCCTTCGCACAGCACCTCCACAGGACACACCCGCGAGCAGCTCGCCCCCAGCACATTCGCATCCAGAATCGTCCGCGCCGACCCTTCCAGGTTTCCCGTCGCAATCTTCTTGATGAATCGCGGCACGTCGATATGTGTGGGGCACGCCGCCGTGCACGGCGCGTCAAAGCAGTTCAGACAGCGATTCGCTTCAATCGCCGCTGACTGCGGCGCAAAGGGAGGGTGCAGATCCGGAAACCGCTCGGCGATGATCGGATGCTGTTCGCGCATGTCTCTCCTACGGCTTCACAAGATCCCCATACTGGTCTGGACGCCGGTCGCGGAAGAACTGCCACGTCTTGCGCACCTCGGCAATCTTGTCGAGATCCAGATCCGCCGTCAGCACTTCATCCTTATCGCGCGCCGCCTGCGCGAAGACTTGCCCGCGCGGATCGCAGAAATAACTCTGTCCGTAGAACTCGCCGATATTCCACGGCGCTTCCGTTCCCACGCGATTGATCGCGCCCACAAAGTATCCGTTGGCAACCGCGTGCGCCGGCTGTTCCAGTTTCCAGAGATACTCGCTCAGGCCCGCCACCGTTGCCGACGGATTAAACACGATCTCCGCGCCGTTTAATCCCAACGCCCGCGCGCCCTCAGGAAAATGCCGGTCGTAACAGATATAGACGCCGATCTTGCAGAACCCGAGATCAAACACCGGATACCCAAGATTCCCCGGACGAAAATAAAACTTCTCCCAGAACCCCGGAGCCACGTGCGGAATATGCGTCTTGCGATACTTCCCGAGATACTTGCCCTCGCGATCGATCACCGCCGCCGTGTTGTAGTAAAACCCATCGGCCTCGATCTCATACACCGGCACCACCAGCGCCAGCCCCAGTTCCTTTGCCAGCCCCTGCATCAGCTTGATCGTGGGCCCATCCGGAACCGGCTCGGTAAAGTCATACCAGCGCGTCGCCTGCTCGGCGCAAAAGTACGGCCCGTAGAAAATCTCCTGCAGACACACAATCTGCGCGCCCGCTGCGGCCGCCTGGCGAATCATCGCCACATGCTTCTCGATCATCGCCTGTTTGATCGCGTCGAGCGAGCTTTCCACGCCCTCAACGTTCGTGGCCTGTATCAACGAACAACGGACAATCCGCGACATCCTTCGCTGGCTCCCGAAATCCCGCAATATCAGCTGAGAGCCATCAGTGTACGCGAAATTCGCTTATTCTCCACTCCCGCGAATTTGCTCGGCCGGAATCAGCTCCATCGTGGCCTCCGGATACGGCCCTGGAACTTCCTTCAGCAGCGCGGGATCAGCCCCTCGCAATGCCTTGTCGAAAAACGCCAGCGCATATGCCCGAATAATTTCGTATTCGCGACGTGGCGGAATACTTCCCCGTCCCGACAACCGTGCCACCGGAGAAAACATACCGTGATCCGTAAAGCTCTCGTGCGTCGAGCCATGCAGAAGTATCCGGTACGTGCCGAACTTCCTCATCGCCTCCAGATCGCTCGCATTCAGCGCATCGTTAATCCGATCCGCCGCCGACAGCGTCGCACCCGCCGGATACGGCTGCGCGTCTTCCTCGATCATCATGAACGGCTTCGGCAACCCTTCCTTCTGCATCCGCCCAAACAACGACCCGTCCATATCCAGCGCTGCCTTGATGCGAACATCCTGAATAGCCGCCTCCGCTCCCACCGCGCCGCCAAACGAATGCCCCAGTGCGCCCACATTCGTCGTGTCCAGGTGCTGATAAAACGGGCTCGCGGCATCCTGATTCATCCCCTGCAGCGCATCCAGCACTCCAATCTCATCCGCGGTCTCGCGCTCCACTTCCTTCGCGCCTTCCGCGTTGATTTGCTCCAGGCTCAGCGTCCCGAAATCCATCGCATCCCCCGTCGCCGGCTGATCCACATGTCCATCCCGATACGCCGTCGGCCCCGAATTTCCCGGCTGATCCATCGCCGCCACTACGTATCCGTGGCTCGCCAGGTCTTCTGTCAGATAAGTATTCTGCGTCCTCCGTCCACCCCACGCCGGACTGAACAGTAGCACCGGGAACCTCCCATCCGCTACCGGAGCCTCCAATCGCGAGTGGGTCGGCAGCACATCCTGATACGAGGACTGCCGCGTCGTCTCCTCGCGCCTCCGGTACGCTGCAAAAGGTCTATGCGAGGCCGCCGCGGGATACCACACCTGCACCACCACATCCCGTCCGCCGGCCTTCACCTGCATCGTCCGCGTGCCCACCTGATACGGCCCCGTCGGCGCCGGCAACCGGAACATCGGCAGCAGTGCCGACAGTCCAATACTCCCTGCGCACAGCAGCACCACCCCCGCTGCTCCCGCAATCCGCCATCCCTTCGCCCGCAGCCCCAGCGTCGCAGCGAATACCAGGAACGCCGCATACGCCGGAATCATCTGCCAATGTCCGCCCTCGAGAATCAGGTGCAGGACCAGCGCGACCCCGTCGACCATCAACCAGACCAACGGCCGCAGCCTTCTCCACACCAGGCTGCACGCACTCGCTATGAGAAAAACCGTTAGCAGGATCTCGAACAGGCGCATGGAGCCAGCCTACCCTGACCCTTCAACCTGCCTAATACCACTTTGGTCTGAACAACGGTCACCGGTTGGCGACAAGGGTCGGTGGTCTAATCCCTGATCCCTAATCCCTGTTCCCGAATTTCAAGAAACTGCCCGCGCTCCTCGTCCCAGGTCGTCACAGTACCCGGTCCGATGTGGTATACCCAGCCCGTCAGCGTCAGGTCACCCTCCTTCAACCGGGCAGCGACCGCCGGATGCGTTCGCAGATTCTTGAGCTGCGCCATCACGTTGCGCTCCGCAAGCGCCAGCAAAAACTCCGCGCTCGGATTCGCCTGTCGCTCCTCCACCCCCACATAGCGCAGCCACGCTGCAATGCTGGGATACTTCCGCACCGCCTCCGGATGAAGCGCCGCCTTCATCACCCCACAATCCGTATGCCCGCAAACAATGATCTCCGCCACCCGCAGCACTGCCGCCGCATACTCGATCGTCGCCGACACGCCACCAATCGCTCCCGGATACGGCGGCACCACGTTGCCAATCACTCGGCAAATAAACAGCTCGCCCGGATCGCTCTGCGTCAGCAGATTCGGATCAATCCTCGAATCCGCGCACGTGATGAACAGCGCCTCCGGACGCTGGCTCAGGGCCAGCCTCTCAAACAGATCGCGATAGTCAGGATAGACGTCCTTCTGGAAGTGCAGAACGCCGTCGACAATCTTCTCAGTCATGCACAGGTTCCCCGTCCTTTAGGATAGGTCACTTCAAGATACGGTATCCTCAGCACGTTCCTCGAATGTGAAAGGCAAACGCTATGAGCGTTCCTGTCAGATTTAACGTCCCGGCCCACGTAATTGAAGAGCTGCCCCGCACCACACTCGGCGAAGGCCCCCTCTGGGACAGCGGCCGGTTGCATTACGTTGACATCGTCGCCGGAAGGATCCACCGCCACGACTTTGCCACCCAGGCGCACGATGTCATCTATGCCGGCGCCCCTGTCGGCTTCGCCGTTCTCGATCGCGAGGGTATGGTGATCGCCGGCCTTGGTGAAGAAGGCATATTCCGGCTGGAGTTCGGTTCAGCACGGAAAGAGCTTCTGGCCCGCCCCTGCCGCGACAATCCCGACAACATCGCCAACGACGGCAAATGCGACCGCGCGGGACGCCTCTGGGCGGGCACCAAGAACAAGAGTGAAAAGCTGCCCTGGACCGGCTCGCTTGGCCGATTCGACTCCGGCCTTCGTCTCACCGAAATTCTGTACCCGGTCAACATCTCGAACGGCATTGCCTGGAGCTCCGACAACACGAAGATGTATTACAACGACAGCACCGACAAAATCTGGCGTCTCGACTACGACATCAACAGCGGCGCGGCCACCAACCGTCAGGTCTTTGTCGACCTCCCCAACGACCGCCTGCCCGAATACGAAGGCATTCCCGACGGCATGACCATCGACGCCGAAGGTCAACTCTACGTCGCCATGTGGGGAGGCTCACGCATCGATGTTTATCGTGACGACCACGGCCGTGGAGTCCGTGTCGAATCCATCGAAGTCCCGACCGCCCTGCAGACATCCAGCGCCGCCTTCGGCGGAGACGACCTCAAGACGCTCTTCATCACAACGGCGGCGATGAACCTAACCCCCGAGCAGCAGGCCAAATATCCCGATTCCGGCCGCATTTTCGCCGTAGAAAGATCCGTTCCCGGCATCCCGGAAGCGCCCTTTAACAACTAGAAAATCGCGCTTGGAATAGTTGTAGAGTGAGTCGAGCATCGGCAAGGTAGAGCCTAGAGCTGGAGCCGGTAAGAGAAAAATATTCGGCGAGGTGGGAAAAACCGATACTTTCCCGTGCATACACTGTCAGGAGAAAGTTCCGCACTATGGCCCAGGCCCTCGCCGAACCTAGCAACTCTTTGCAACACGGTCGCCTAGGGGCAACCCCGAGATGATGTGGCGAGTTGCCCGACTCGATATTCAAACGGCCTTGGCTTCGGAAACGGAGGCAAACTTCGAAAGGCTTTCGGCCGATCCTTCAGCATCTGAAGGCTCATTCCTGTCCCTACTCAAGCAGAAGTTTTGCTCAGACGAAGAACTTGCTGATGAATTGCAAAGTGGAAATGCTGATGCGCTGGCAGTTTTATTCAGACGGCATAGCCCTCTTCTATTTGGTATAGCACTACGTATTCTGAGGAATGACACGGAGGCGGAGGACGCAGTACAGCAAATCTTTTTGGATGTGTTCCGTTCCATCCATCAGTTCGACGCAGAAAAAGGAACTTTCAAAACCTGGCTATTAATGTTCGCCTATCACCGCACCTTCAACCGTCGTCGTTCTCAGATAGCGAATCATTTTTTTGACACCGATCCTCTCGAAGAAAGCGTCTCTGGATTGCGTGCTGGTGAAAGCGAACGCTCAACCGCGGAAAACAGCATTTTAGTTGCTCAAGTTCTCAGATCGTTGCAGCCGCGCCAGCGCCGCACCATCGAACTCGTCTACTACGAAGGCTTAACGGCCGAGGAAATCTCCAGCAGGACGGGGGAAAGCGTTCGTGTGGTACGCCACAATTTATATCGCGGACTCGACAAACTCCGAAAAGCATTTCACACAGGTGATCGTAAACCCGTGGCGAAAGGAGAGTGACATGGTCCGTGACCACAAGTTTTACGAAATGCAAAGTGCATTGGCCGCTACGGGACAGCTGACTGAAGCTGAGCTAACGGAACTTGAGCAACATGCGGCCACCTGTGCTTCTTGCCGCGAGTGCATCGCCGATATGGCGGAAATGAGCCGCGAATTCTTCTTAATGCAAGCCGGCAGAAACACGAGCAACGGAACACCGGCAGGCATGCAAGAAAGGTTTCTCGAACGAGCGGCCAACGCAGGAATACTAGTCAGGCGTTCCAGTTCCACACTTTTAGACTTCCGATTCGTTCATGTCGCTGTGATTGCCGTGCTCCTCGCGCTGTCCACCTCATTAAGCTGGAAGGTATTTTTAGCCCGCGATGCGGAAAGGAAAGCAGCATCGGATTCTTCCGCGGCTGGATCTCAAACCGCTCCCACTTCCGAGGGCTCCCGTCATATCGTGGGAGAACGGGCGGTTCAGCACGTATTGATAAACAAGGCGCAACTCAGACGGAGATCGGCTACACAGCGCAGGGCCGTCTCGATCTCACTTGCTCATGCTGTCACAGAGGCACATCAGTCCTCCTTCGACCCCGATAGGCTTCTCTTTGCGAAGCAGGGATCACCGACGAGTTTCTCAGATGGCAATGCATTCTGGTTTGCCAGGCTGGCAGCGAGCCCCCTCTCGGCGGAACTCCATGCCCCAACACGCGCATCGATTACAAGTGCAGATGTTACAAGTTGTTTTGTGCACGAGGAGGATTGCAAGCTGGAAGAATGGCCATTTCACCTCGAGCTTAAGCTGGCGTCGTTGTCTCTTCCAGGTTCCCCACAGAGCATCAATCGAGAATCACAAATCCCCAATCTGAAATTCAGTGCTCCCGTATTCCATCTCGACCCCAATCGAGTCTGGTAACTCATTCATTAGGACAAGAGGAGGCCGCCATGAAGCGACCAGGATCAGGTGTGCTTATTTTAGGCTTTTTTTGTACCCCTGAACGCGCTGTGGGCGCAAAACCCCACTTCCATGCCGACAGCACCCGTGCCGTCATCGGCGCCACGTATTGCGACCCTGAACTTCAACGCTGCCGTGTTAGGGACGGCAGAAGCCCAAAAAAGCTTGGGTGCATTACAGAAGAAGTACTCGCCTCGTGAACAACAATTGCAGAAATTGAACGACGACATCGAAGGTTTGAAGAAGACGCTGAACGACAGCGGAACCAAACTGACGGAAGCAGAGAAAAGTCAAAGACTCCAGGAACTCAGCTCAAAAGAGAAGCAACTTCAGCGTGAATCGGAAGATTTTAAGAATGACTCACAAGCCGAATCCGAACAGGTGTTTCAGCAGATCGCTCAAAAGGTATTCTCATTCCTGCAAGAGTTTTCTCAGCAGCATGGGTACGCCGTTGTGCTTGAACGAGGATCTGATGCGGCGCCCATAGTCTGGTATGCCGCTAGCAATGTAGATATAACCGATCAGATCATCAAGGGTTACGACGCGAAATCTAGTCTTAGAGGCCCGAGCCCCGCCAGATAAGCCCGCAATTACTCCGCCTTCGCCCGGAATTCTGCCCAAAAAGCCTTAAAAGAGGATCGTTAGATCGGGCTGAGGCCATTCCCTCCACAAACATCAGCTGAACTTTTGAATGGTCGGCAACGCGGAACCGGACCATGGGTTGCGTCTTGTCAAAAGCTTCACGACAGTCTCGATTAGACGACCTCAGCACTGATCCAACGTTTTCCATAAAATCTGGCCGACTATTTCCCCCAACCCGCTAAAATAGAAATAGAGACAAAAAGCCCGCTCATCCGGCGGGCTTTTTTGATCTCGATAGAAGATCGATCTCGCAACCTGAACCAAAACAATCGATTACAAGTTAGTCCAATGTAATGAATCGATTACCGGTCGACCAGGTATTCCATCCAGTAACTCTCTTGGATAGAAGCGGTTACAGTACTCGGCAATGGAATGAATGAGTTACAAAGTACAAACGAACAACCGTCGCAGAATGAATGAGTTAAAAACTATAGAAAAAGCAGGGGGGGAGGGGGGCCTACTGCAGCGTCATCCCGACGCCGTTCGGCCCAGGAAGCTGAGGTCTCGCTGAGAACTCACGTTCGATCCGGTCGTTGATTCCCGCCCACGCGAACTCGGCGGTCACGCGGATCCCGTTCATGATCGCCCGGTCGTTCGATGACCCGTGGCCGATGATGCATACGCCGCGAACCCCCAGCAGGGGAGCCCCGCCGTACTCCGACGGATCAAGCCGCTTCTTGAAAGCATTAAATGCCTTGCGGGAAAGCAGCGCGCCAACCTGCGCGGTCACAGTCGTCGTCAGCGATGCCTTGAGCATCTCGCGCACCAGCCGCGTAAGACCCTCCGACGTCTTGAGCGCGACATTGCCGACGAAGCCGTCGCAGACAATCACGTCGCAGTTGCCGTTGTAGATGTCCCGGCCCTCGACGTTACCGATAAAGTTGATGGGAAGCTGCTTCAGCAGGGCGAAAGTCTCACGGGTCAGATCGTTGCCCTTGCCCTCTTCCTCACCCACGGAGAGCACTCCCACCCGCGGTCGCGGGATCTTGAGCACGCTGCGCGCGTACAGCTCCCCCATGACGGCGAACTGCTCCAGATTGTGCGGCTTGCAGTCGACGTTCGCTCCCACGTCGAGCAGTATCGAAGGGTTGCCCGAGAGGGTCGGCACCACGATGGCCAGCGCCGGCCGGTCGACGCCCGGCAGCGCGCCCAGCACCATCTTGGCCGTGGCCATGGCGGCCCCTGTATTCCCGGCCGTCACGAACCCCGCGACTTTCTTCTCGCGGACCAGCTTCAGCCCCACGCGCATCGAGCTGTCGCGCTTGGCGCGGACAGCATGCGCGGCCTTCTCGTCCATGCCGATATGCTCGCTTGCGTGGACGATGTGGATTGGCAGACGTTCGCCGTCGAGAGCCGTAGCCAGCCCTCTGCGCAGAACATCCTCCGGCCCTACCAGGTGAACCCTTACCGGCAACTGGCGGCAGGCGAGAATCGCTCCGCGCAGCTCAGGCTCCGGAGACTTGTCCGAGCCCATGGCATCGAGAGCGATGTCAGTCAGCATTGAGTGAAGCTAGCTGGCTTCCTTGACTTCAAGAACGTCGCGGCCCTTGTAGTTGCCGCACTTGGGGCAGGCGCGATGCGGGAGCTTGCGCTCATGGCAGTTCGGGCATTCCGAGAGACCGACAGAAGTCAGCGCGTCGTGTGCACGGCGCTTGGAGGTGCGGGCCTTCGAGTGGCGCCGCTTTGGATTAGGCATTGCAGATTCCTTTCCTTACTCCGGCACTCACCCGCCTTGCTCACTCGTCCCATTGGACGCCGCCCGGGTGGGCCGTCAAAATTACGTCTTCATCCGGCTGGCCAGATCTGAAAGCGCCGACCACCGCGGATCGGCCGGAGCCGTATCGCAGGTGCAGGATTCGGAGTTCAGATTCTTGCCGCAGCGCGGGCAGAGTCCCTTGCAGTCCTCACCGCAGAGCGAACGTGCAGGCAGGGATAGAAACACCTGTTCCCGCACCACGTCTTCAAGCACAAGACCGCCATCTTGATAATAACCGATTTCCGTCTCGGGCGTGCTGATTGCGCGCTCCGAAGCGTCGGAATCCACTCCTAAAGGCCGAAACAGCAGGTCAAACTCGCCCTTCAGCGCGTGGTTCACAGGTTCCAGGCACCGCGCACAGGGGATCTCAAACTGCCCCTGATACCCGCCGCGCAGCCGGATATCCTCGACCACCCGGAGTGCCCCTCTCGCTTCGCCAATACGCCGTTCCTCGATCAGCTCAGCCTGCCCTTCCACGGCAAGCGGACCCTTCTGGGTAGCCTCGCTTCCGTAATCGATAGCGCCCGGAGCGAATGCAACGTCGAACCGGAGCGGCTCCTTCTCCAGATCGAGCACAGTGATCAGCATGGCGATGCCTCTTTTGCGTGGGGTCTTCTGTAAAGGTAAGGACTTCGTGCCCGGCAGGTCAACTGTGCCTGCCGTCACCGGCGAGGCTGGCCAATGTCCGGGCCAGCACCCTGACGCCGCGGGAAATCTCCTCCGGCGATGAGTACTCATCCGGTCGATGGCTCACCCCACCTCGGCAGGGGATAAACAACATGGCTATCGGCGCAATCCGAGCCATGAACAGCGAATCGTGGTAGGCCCGGCTAACCATCCTCCGGAAGGTGACCCCCTCCGCTTCGCACGCTGCCGCCAATGCAGCCAGAATCTCGGGCGACGACTGTGCCGGGGGATCGGAGTTGATCACTTCTACCTTGATCGAAACGCCGCGCCTTCCAGCCACCTCTCGGCATTCAGCCTCTATCTCTCCTTGCACCCCGTCCCGCCGAGTCGCGTCCGTGTCACGCAGGTCGACTGTCAACTGTACCCCGCTCGGGATGGAATTGATTGCACCGGGGTGTACTTGGCAGACGCCGACGGTCGCGACCGTGTCGACTGCGCCCGTATTCACAGCCGCACGCTCCACAGCCAGGACGATCTCTGCCGCAGCACAAAGGGCGTCGCGCCTTCCGGGCATGAGCCGCCCCCCCGCATGCCCCCCTTCGCCCTCGATGACGATCCGAAAGCTGGCCGGAGCAGCAATGTTCGTAACCAGCCCAAGCCCAATCTGCTCCCGCTCAAGGATCGGGCCCTGCTCAATGTGCAGTTCAACAAACGCCGCATATTCCTCACCGGACAATCGGACACTGTTTAGCTCCCCAGCGAGACCCAAGCTTTGCCGGACCACGTCCAGCGTATTGCCCTCGGAGTCAGATAATGCCCCCGCCGCATCCGGCGCCAACACACCCGACATTAGTCGACTCCCGAGGCAGCCAATACCGAATCGCGTCGGTTCCTCCGAGGTAAAGATGATGAGCTCGACCGACCGCTCCGGGACGAAACCGCCACGCTGCAGCGCACGAATCGCTTCCAGCCCACCTAGCACGCCCACTACGCCGTCGTATTTTCCCGCGTAGGGAATCGCGTCCACATGCGAACCGGTGGCGACAGCGGGTAGATCAGGCTTTGCGCCTACCCAACGAGCAAAGGTATTTCCGACGGCGTCTTCGCGAATGGTCAGCCCTGCTTCCCGGCAACGTTCTTTGAGCCACGCCCGGGCCTTTCTATCCTGCTCGCTGAAAATGACACGCGTAACCGACGGCGCCTCCGAATCAGAGAACTCCGCGAACGTATCAATCTCGCGATTCAATCGCGGTGCGTCAATCTCAAGCTTCATTTCGATTCATCGGAGCGGATGACGGTTCCAGTCCTTATAGATGAGGTATTTCGCCGCCGTTTTCCCGATAGCTCCAAACCACTGCGGACAATAGGGACCCATCCAGATGAAGTCGCCTGCTGTCACCGGATACCATTCGTCGTCGAGCCGATAAATGCCTCCGCCTTCAAGCATTAACAACCCATGCTCCATCACGTGGACCTCAACCATGCCCAGGGCCGCGCCCGGCTGATAGGTCATTGTGTTGACCGCGAAGTCGAAGGCCATCGTATCCGGTAAAAGCCCGCGCACCACCAGGTCCGGATCGCCCATCAGCGCCTGACCCGCAGCTTTTGGTTCACTCGCAACAATCGGCTTGTGGGGAGAAATCCCCTCGACGGTTCTGTATGCCTTCTCAATCACTGCCAGTCGCGAAGCCTCAGCGGCGATCAGGCGATGCTCGGTTCCCTGAGGAAGGTATGCGTAGTCGTCTCGTCCCAGCACCTGATGGGTCGTACCCAATTCGATCTCAACATTGCCTTCCAGCACAAAAAGGAACCGTTGATAAGAGCACGGACCAAGCACCCCACCGATTTCCATCTCCGCCGTATATTGCGTGAACCCTGCACCCAGTGCGGGCGAAGCATGAACAATGGCTGCAGCCTTTGTCGTCCCCGGAATTCGTGTGCGAATAAAGCTGTCGGGGGTATGCAACGCATGATTCGCCTTTCGCACACTTCGAGTGAGACCTAGGTTATGCAAAAGCGTGGCTCTCTTTCCGTCGATTGATCTAGATAGCTCTGAAATAGGTTGAGAAAATTCATTCCGGCGCGTAACGCCGCCCCAACATCTTCCGCAGCAACTGTCTCATCGGGATGATGACTCATTCCTCCTGGGTTGCGTAAGAAGATCATTGATGCAGGAATCTTGGGAGCAATAATCATCGCATCGTGACCAGCGCCACTGGTCATATGCCGCGGAGAAATACCTGCTTCCAAAACCGCCCGGTCTGCAAGATCGATCAGTGCTGGGTCTAGTTGTACTGCCGTCTGATCATATTCGATCAGGTGTTCCTCCTCGATCTGGCGCCTCCCTGCGATTGCCCGCGCCATGGCAAGAAACTCCCTGACCGCCGACTGACGTATCTCGTCCGACCCATGACGCACGTCCAGACTGCAATTGACGAGGCCGGAAATCACATTCGCGGCTCCCGGGTCACATGAAATTTGGCCCGTAGTCGCAACCAAGCCTGGCATTGAACTCGCTGCAGCCTCGACGGCCACAACCCATTCTGCCGCCGCCGTAAGCGCATCGTGTCGCAGAAACATGGGAGTCGTCCCCGCGTGAGCAGACCTGCCACGAAATGTAACTTTGGCACGACTTTGGCCAACGATTGTTTCAACCACGCCGAGACCAAGTCCGGCGTCCTCAAGTACTGGGCCCTGCTCGATATGAAACTCAAGATATCCCCGCGTCGGGGGATGAAGACGCGGATCGATAACATCCGGGTGCAAGGCCGCGTAATGATCCAACGCCGCAAACATCGCAACTCCTTCTGCATCCCGTCTAGCCAAATGCGGCGCAAGCAGTGTCCCGGTCACCGAACGGCTGCCAATAAAAGGGAGGCCATAGCGGACGCCCTCCTCATCAGAAAAGCCAATCACTTCAATGCCGAAGGCGAGACGCCCCCTGGCCAGCGCCGCCACCAGGGCGATCCCGATCATAACTCCCAGCACGCCGTCGTACCGGCCGCCATTGGGCACCGAATCCAGATGCGAGCCGATAATCAGTCGCGGCACAGATTCGCAAGCCGGCCCTTCATCCCGTGCCGCATAGTAACCGCGAAGATTGCCCGCACGATCGACGTTAACCGTCATCCCGGCGCTCTCCATCCATTCGCGCACACGAACGTGGCAGCCCTCCATAGCTGTCGACAGAAAGGTCCGGGTGATTGCGCCTTCGCACTCCGAGCATTGGGCGAGTAACTCGCACCTCGCAAGCGCCGTTGCCGCCAGCCCGTCGAGGCCAACATCCGAGGGGCCGAAAAAACCAGGTACAAGTGTCGTCATTCAGCCTGCCTGCGGATCATCTCTGGACACCCGAGCCTCGATCGACCCGTGTGGTTCGTCTGTGGGCACAAAAATCTCATTCGGATTGTCCTGCCCAAACGGCGACAGATCTACGAGATTGCAATGCTTGTTCGGCATTTGAAGATGCACATCCGCAATCTCGGCCACCTCTTCCAACGCTCTCGTTGCCATCGCATATAAAGTCTGCTGAACGGAGAGGCTGTCATGCACGGCGAACGTACTCACAAGCGCGTTCTCCACACGCTGACGCAAAGCACCATAGTCAAGATGAGTTCCGGCGTATCGCCACTCCGCCGCCGCCAGCGTGCCGAACAGCCGGTCGTGTGTTTCCTTGAGCGTGGTCAATCGGTCTTTAAGATATCCGGAGAAGCCCGACTTCGCCGTCTTCAGTAGCCACAGCCCTTCGAATCCCGACGACACACTGCGGACGCCCTCGCGCGAAATTATAACTGTTGTGGTGTCGAGTTTGTCGCTCGCATGCGTAAATGCCGCCGGGAAGCCTTCGATGTCTCTCCACGGAGTGGCGGCGATGTGCGCCCCCACTGCGTCCGCATAAGGATTGGCCTCGAGGAAGTGTGAAACCAGTTCCTGCGCAAAACCCTCCATTGATTTCGCCGAAGACGAGCGCGCCAGCGAGTAAACCGTGTTTTTCATGGTGTCCGTCGGCAGAATGTGACCGTTATCGCCGTCGACAAAGCAACTGCGAAAATCGCCGGTCAGCCACACCTCGACATTCCACTCGACGACCTCGTGTCGCGCACCATCCCTCCAGACTTTCATCAATCGCACGCGCGACTTACCGTAACGGTTTTCGCCAAGAACTATCGTCATGAAGTCAACTTCCCCGGTAGGTGGAATAACCATTCGGCGCCAACAGAAGCGGAATGTGGTAATGCTCACCAGTTTCTGTAACTGTAAACGTTACGATCACGACTGGATAAAGTCCCTGCACACCTTGTGCATCAAAATAATCCCGGGTCTGGAACGTGAGTCTGTACTCGCCTCGCTGAAGTTGCCATCCCGAGGGCAACACTTCTTTCACGCGACCATCGACATCGGTGGTCTGCACTGCGATCTCACGCCAGCCGCTCTCCTCGTTCTGCTCCAGAGTGACACTTACACCTGCAATCGGACGCCCGAGCGACGTGTCAAGGATATGGGTGGAGATACCGTTCACAGTCCCAGCCACTTTCCTAGCCGGAGCTGCGTGATCTGTCTTTGCTGCTCGGCGGCTTCACACATTTCAGCGATTTCATCATTGTTCAGCCGGCGCTCGAGAATTGCCAACATCTCCTCAGCAGACTTACCCGTTGCGCACACGATATAGATGCGACCGAAGCGCTGCTCATACTCCGCGTTCGCGTGTCGAAGCTGCTCCTGGATGTCTTCGCTCGACAGGCCTACGCCACTCTGCTCCTGGCTCGACCACTGCGCTGACTTCGCCGTAGCAAAATCGGGAGCCTTTTTCTCCCCGATGCGCGGATGGCTTGCAAAGGCCTCATCCCAATCCGCTGGATCAAGCGCCAGCCAGATCTCATCGGACTTCATCTGCATCGCCTCCCCATCCTGAAAGGGCCGCAGTCGCACAAGTGCCTGCGCCCATCTTTGCGACCCGCAGCAAGGCAAAATCTCTTCCGCAGCTTCCGAGGCGGAAAGCACATTCCAGCGCGCCAGTGCGGTATTCATCTCGAGGCACCTGCGAAGACGCGAAGCATCTCTTCGAGCAGGTTCCCAGCGACCAGGGTCCTGTAACTGGCTGTAGAGCGGATGTCATCAATAGGAGCGCTCTCACTTGCCATAACTCGGCGAGCCTCTGCAATCGTGGCGGCATTCGGCACCGCCCCACGCAACACCTGCTCCGTCCGCAAAAGACGAAGCGGAGTGGGTGCCACACTCCCCATCCCAATGCGGATTTCCTCGACTCGGCCCTGTCGAAGACTGCCGGTTGCTGCGACGCAAATCTTCGAAATGGCCTGGGCGTTGCGCGGTCCAACTTTGCGCCCGTAGCCAAGGGCCTTCTCGAATCGTTTGGGCAAAACGATCGCTCGGATCAACTCATCCGGAGCGAGCGCCGTTTTCTTGTATCCCAGATGAAACTGCTCATACGGGATGCGCCGTGTCCCGCGCACCGAAATCAACTCCAACTCGGCGGCATAGGCAAACAAGGCAGGCGGAGAATCGGCTGCCGGTGACGCATTGGCAAGGTTTCCGCCGATCGTTCCGCGATTCTGATTGGCGATGCCTCCCGTCCACGCGGCGCATTGGGCAAGCAAAGGAAAATGTTTCTGGATACCCGAGTGGTGGCGTATCTGGGTGAAGTTGCAGCCTCCGCCAATCGAGATGCTGTCTCCATCTTCGACGATTTGACCGAGGTCGGGCAGCGATATGCTCACCAGCTTCCGCGCGGCCAGCTTCCCCGCGCCAAACAGCATCATGATCTCTGTGCCCCCCGCAATCGGCGTCCACTCGCCGGCCTCGTCATGAAGCAGTTGCAGCACGGAGTTCAGGTTTCCCGGAGCGATCAGATCATAATCAGCCGGATACGACCTCATCCGATCGCTCCCGAGTCGGAGCTCGCAGCCTTTTCTGCAGCTGCAAAGATGCGCATGTACCCGGTGCAGCGGCATAGATTGCCGTTAAGTCCCTCTTGAATCTGCTCCTGTGTCGGGTGAGGATGCCTGTCGAACAAATGCAACGTCGCCAGGATCATCCCCGGAGTGCAAATGCCGCACTGTGCTCCACCGCACTCGAGAAAGGCCTGCTGCACCCGATTCAGCTTCTCCTGTCCGCACACGCCTTCGATCGTGACAATGTCGGCGCCATCCGCCTGCGCAACCGGCACAAGGCAGCTGTTGATCAACACTCCGTTCAGCATGACGGAACACGATCCGCACTCACCCTCGCCGCAGCCTTCTTTGGTCCCAGTAAGGGCCAGGTCATGCCGCAACACGTCGAGCAAGCGCGTCATCGGCGGCGCAACTACCTGGTGATCGATGCCATTCACTCGGAGTGAGAATCGCCGAACACTCATACGGCCGCCATCTCTGCCGCAACCGCTGCGCGCATTGCGAGACGTTCTGCGATATCTTCCGGCAACAGGGGAATCGCATTGAACTCCTCACCGGTAGCGTGCGCAATTGCGTTGAGGATGGCGGGGGCCGGGCCGTCCATCGGTAGCTCGCCAATGCCCTTCGCGCCATACGCACCAAATTCGAAGGGCACTTCTTCAAAGAAGACACGAATCTTTGGCTGATCCTGCGACGTGGGAATGATGTAGTTGGTCATCTGATTGTTCTTCATCAATCCACGATCCCAGGCCACTTTCTCGTACAGCGCATACCCGATGGCCTGCGCGACGCCGCCCTCGATCTGCCCGGTTGCGAGCACGGGATTGAGGACGCGACCGACCTCTTGTAGCGCAACAAAGTCATCCACAGTTACAGAATAGGTGGTCAGGTCCACCGTAACCTCAGCCACATAGGCTGCCCAGGCGAACGCGGCGTAGGCCTCGCCGCTGTACTTCTGGTCGTCCCAGTAAACATCTGGCGGAGCCTCATAGCGGCTCATCGAGCAGAGAGCGCCATGCGTGGCGATGTAAGCGCGAGCGGCGTTCTGAAGTTCGTTTGTCTTGTACGTCTCAGACAGCAGCCCGCTGGCGATGAGAGTCTGCTTTAGGCCTGTCGCAGCGGAATGCACCAGCCGTCCCACAACCATTGCTGTTCGCGAGGCGACCGTTGGGCCGCTGTTGGGCACAATGCTGGTATCCGCCGGAGCCATTTCGACCACATCGTAATCCACGCCCAGCGCTTCAGCTGCGATCTGGCAAAGGATTGTATTCGTGCCCTGCCCAAACTCCGTGCTCGACACGAGCACGCGGATGCGGCCGTCCGCAGTCGCATCAACGCCGACCAGCGAATTGAGATAACGCTCGCCCGAGCCGGTGAATCCCGAGCCATGAAGGAAAACGGCAAACCCGATCCCCTTCTTGTGCAGACTGTCCGGATTCTGGCGATCGAACTGGGCTTTCTTCTCGTAGTACCCTGCATGGTCCAGGGCACGCTCCATCCAGCCTGGAAGGTCGATCTGCTGGCGGATCTCCTGTCCCGTGCTGGTGGTCTCTCCCGTCCGCAGCAGATTGCGGCGCCGAAACTCTTCCGGCGTCAGTCCCGCAGCCTTGGCCACGCGATCCATGTGGCGCTCGGTCGCGAACAGCGCCTGGGGCGCGCCGAATCCGCGAAACGCCCCGTGCGGCGGAGTGTTTGTCGCATAAGCCTTCGATCGCACGCGGATATTCGGCCAGTAGTAAGCGCCTCCCGAGTGAATCGTGGCCCGCGAAAGCACCGTTGACGAGAGGGTCGAATAGGCTCCCCCATCGAGACAGAAGTCGATGTCGGCCGCCAGCAGCCTTCCGTCTTTCGTCACCGCCGTCCGGTGACGAGCGCGTGACGGATGCCGCTTCGTCGTCGCCGCCATATCTTCCATCCGATCGTAGATAATCTTTACCGGATGCCCCGACTTCATCGCCAGCAACGCCGCATGCGCCCCGATCATCGATGGATAATCCTCTTTGCCGCCGAAGGCGCCTCCGGTTTCCACCTGGATCACGCGTACCTTATCCTCCGGCAGCCCGGTTACGGCCATGAGCGCCTTGTGCGCATAGAACGGGCATTGCAGCGATCCCCAAAAAGTCACGCCCTCGAGCTCGCTGTATGCAGCAATGGCACCGTTGTTCTCTATGTAAAGATGCTCCTGTGCGCCGGTCGTGTATTCACCTTCGATAATGAGAATGCCGGGCTCACGAAATGCCGCATCCACATCGCCCTTTTCGAGCAAATACGACTTCAGAATGTTGTCTTCGCCCCAGACAACTGTCGTGCCGGACTCGCTTTCTTCAATCGAGTGCACTGAAGGAAGCTCTTCGTATTCGATCTTGACAGCCCCCACCGCCAGCGGCAATAAATGCCGGTCCGGATGGGCCAGAAGCAAAATAGGCTCTTGCGGGTGATTGACAAAGCCATCGGCGAGGCACGGCCAGTCGTTGCTGATCAGCGCAACGTAGTTATGTCCTGGAATGTCCTTGGCCGTAACGATGGTGAATTCGTCCCACGGAATCCCCGGGCCATATTCGATGCTCCGCACGCGGCCACGCGGAACCGCACTGCGCACCGTGGCACCGAAGATCATTCCCGGCAGTGAGATGTCATCGACGTAGCGCGCAGCGCCCAGCACTTTCGCGAGTCCCTCCTTGCGAAAGACCGGCTTGCCAACGATGCGCTCGCTCTGCAATTGCTCTCCTCTGCGCTGGGTGTCGAGCGGTCGAATCCCAGCCTGGAAATGCCCCAACTGGCCTCGGGATGCTTCCCTGACCGGGGCCCGCAACATCAAGGAAATTGACTCATCATACTACGGAGCCCTCATGCTTCAGCTCCAAAAGGCTCGCCCACAAATGTCCCTTCGCGGAAAACCGCCCGGCCTCTCAGGTACGTGGCCAACACCTTCCCCCTCAGCCGCTCACCCACGTATGGAGAGACAGCGTGCCGCGTGTGCAGTCCTTCCCCGCTGATCACAGTCTCCGCCTCAGGATCGAAAATCACGAGATCCGCATCGCAGCCCGCGGCAATCGTTCCCTTGCGACCACCCAGCTGTGCCAGTGCCGCCGGACCCTCCGCCATCAATCGGACCAGGTCACTTAAGCTGAAGTCCCGTGTTTGCATCCCTGTCCACATCACCGGCAGCGCAACAGAGAGGCTCGCAATGCCTCCCCACGCCCGATCGAACCGGCCTTCCTCCACACGCTTCAACTCGGGCGGACACGGCGAATGATCCGTCGCTACAAGGTCAATATCTCCATCACTTAGCGCGGCCCATAACTTCGTCCGATTTTCCATACTGCGGAGCGGCGGTGCACACTTATGCAAGGTGCTGCCATCCGGAATCTCCTCGGCTGCAAAGTGCAGATAGTGCGGACACGTCTCCACGGTGACCGCCAGTCCTTCCTGCCTTGCGGCGCGCAGCTCGTCCAGCGCAAGAGCGGTCGCAAGGTGCACAATATGCAGGCGAAATCTGTATCGGCGGCACAGTTCCAGAAGCATCCGGATCGCCGACAGCTCCACCTCGTCTGGACGCGACCGCAAATATGTCCCATACCGCCGCCAGTCCGCCCCGTTGAGTGATCCCGCCGCTGCTTCGATCGGCTCTGCAAGTTCTGCATGCACCAGCAGAGGTAGTCCGGTGCGCACGACATGCGGAAGCGCCAGCTCCAGTTGCTCGCGCGTCACCATCTCAAAGCCTTCGCATCCTGGATAGATCAGAAAGCACTTGAAACCCTTCACACCAGCGCGCGCCAGCGGCTCGATGTGTTCGGCGTTGTCTCCGGAAACCCCGCCCCACGCCGCCCAGTCGACAAAGCACTTCCCCCTCGCCGCCTCGCGCTTCGCTCCGAGAGCTGCAATCGTGGTCGTTCCCGGCAGACAATTCAGCGGCATATCAATCAGAGTGGTATACCCGCCCGCCGCAGCAGCGCGGGTCGCCGTCCAGAAACCCTCCCACTCCGTGCGTCCCGGTTCATTGATATGGACATGGCTGTCCACAAGACCCGGCAGAATGGCCAGGTCTCCGAAATCCCGCTTTGCGTATTCAGGCGGAATATCGTTTGGATGACAAAGACCGCGAATCCGCCCCTCGTCTTCGAGTACCGCGGCCGCGCGCACGCCCTCCGGCGTGACCACGCGCGTTGAGACAAAGGCCTGTGCCATACTGTCCATGATTCCGCCCCGAAATATAAAGAGCAAGCCAAAAGCACCCCCGGAGAGCCACGCCGATGCCAACCGATCCCAACCCCGTCTTCATGGAGCGGGCGATTCAGCTGGCCATTGAGAACGTCCACTCCGGCAAGGGCGGCCCATTCGGCGCAGTCATCGTCAGGAATGGCGAAATCATCGGAGAAGGGGCGAACAGCGTGACATCCACGAACGATCCGACCGCTCACGGAGAGATCAACGCCATTCGCAACGCGTGCCGTGCGCTGAATACCTTCAGCCTCAAAGGTTGCGAAATGTACACCAGCTGCGAGCCGTGCCCAATGTGTCTTGCCGCTACATACTGGGCGCGCATCGACGCCATCTACTTCGGCAGCAACAGCGAGGACGCGGCCCGTGCCGGCTTCGACGACTCCTACTTCTACGAAGAGATGAAGCTGCACCGCGACGCGCGCTCCCTTCCGCTGCGCCAAATACTTTCCAGTGAAGCGTGGCAAAGCTTTCAGACCTGGATCGACAAACCTGAAAAGACGGAATACTAAATCCAACGCTGTCTCTCCTTGACATTCTAGGAGAGCCAAGCTACCGTCTCTCCTAGATAATCGAGGAAGCGGATGGTCAAACAACTTGACGTTCTGCAGGGTACGCTCGACATGCTTATCCTCAAGGCTGTCTCACTCGGCCCCCTGCACGGCTATGGAGTGCTTCTGCGAATCCAGCAGATATCCGAAGATCAATTGGAGATCCAGCAGGGCTCGCTCTATCCCGCGCTCTATCGTCTTGAACACCAGGGCGCCATCGCTGGCGAATGGGGAGAATCAGAAAATAACCGCCGCGCGAAGTACTACCGCCTCACGGCCGCGGGCCGCACCCAGCTTCGCGCCGAGACCGACAAGTGGAACCGCATGTCGGACGTAATCGCGAGCATCCTTAAGACAACGCCGGGTGAAGTATGAACTCACTCCAATCCATTCCCGCACGCGTCCGCTCATGGCTTCGCGCCGCCGTCTCGCGCTCGCGCCTGGAGCGTGAGATGGACGCCGAGCTCGCGTTCCATCTTGAGAAATACACCGAAGACCTGGTCCGCTCCGGTCTTCCGCCGGAAGAGGCGGGCCGCCGCGCCCGCATAGAACTCGGCGGAACTACCGTACAAAAAGAGGAGATGCGTGCGTCGCTCGGACTTCGCCTGTGGGATGACCTTCACGCCGACCTCCGCTATGCGTTGCGGATGCTCCTCAAATCGCCCGGCTTCACGGCCATCGCCGTCGGATCACTGGCGCTTGGCATCGGCGCGAATACCGCTATCTTCAGCGTCGCCAAGCAGGTGCTGCTCGACTGCCTCTCGGTGCCGAATTCGCGCGAGCTGCGTCTCTTCCACTGGACCTCCTCGAAGCACTCCGTCGCGCACCATGTGTGGGGCGACTGGAACGAATCCGATGGAAATGTGACCAGCACATCGTTCCCCTATCCCGTGTACCAGCAGTTGCGTGCGCGGAATAAGGTGCTGCAGGACCTCTTCGCGTTCAAGGGCACCGGACGCCTGACAGCAACTGTCGACGGCCAGGCCGAAGTTGTGCAGGGAGAGATGGTTTCCGGCAACTACTATAACGCGCTCGGCATCACCCCTTCGCTGGGCCGGGCGATTCTTCCCGACGACGATTCCGCCTCCGGCAACGCGGTTGTGATCATCAGCAACGACTACTGGACGAAGCGCTTTGGCCGCTCGCCATCGGTCATCGGCAAAGTCATCGCAATCAATTCCAAGCCATTCACGATCATCGGTGTCAACTCGCCTAAATTTACCGGAGCGAAGAATGCACACTCTTCGCCCGAGATTTTTGTACCTTTCAGCGCTCAGCCGCTCATTCTGCCGCGGCCCGGCTCCGTTCTCGACGATGCCGGGTTGTGGTGGATACAGATCATGGCGCGCTCGAAAACGGGAGTTCCTGATCGCACCGCGCAGGCCGCGCTCGATGCTGCTTTTCAGGCGGCTGTGCGCGCAACAGTGCAGCCCAAGAAGGATGAGGTCATTCCGCGCTTGATCCTGGCCGATGGCAGCCGCGGCATGAATGAGACTGGGAACGAGATGGCGCGGCCAGTCTACGTGCTGTTGGCGCTTGCCGGCCTGGTGCTGCTGCTCGCCTGCGCCAACATTGCCACTCTGCTCCTGGCCCGCTCGGCCGCCCGTCAGCGTGAGATGGGGGTTCGTCTCGCCTTGGGCGCGCGCCGTTCGCGAATTCTGCGCCAGGTGCTTACCGAAAGCCTGCTCCTGTCTCTGCTCGGCGGCGGTGCCGGATTCCTTCTCGGCTATCTCGGCCGCAATGCAATCCCTCGGCTTCTCACATCGCCATGGGAGACGACCACCTTCAATGGTCCTTTTGACTGGACGATCTTTGCCTTCACCGCCGGCATCTCGATTCTGACTGGACTGTTCTTTGGCCTCGCTCCCGCGTGGAAAGCAATGCGCACCCAGGTGAGTTCCGACCTCAAGGACAGCGCGCAAACCGCAACTCATCGGCGCAAGGGCATCGCGGGGAAGACTATTGTTGCCTTTCAGGTAGCGCTCTCCACTCTGCTGGTAGTGGGCGCACTACTCTTCGCCCGCACGCTGGCAAATCTCGACGCCGTCAATCCGGGCTTTCGCACCGACCATCTGCTGCTCTTTTCGATCCAGCCGCCGCGTGCACAGTATCCGCCCCCCGCCGACGTCGCTCTTCATCATCGTCTGGAAGAAAAGCTTTCCGCAGTGCCGGGAGTCGAATCGCTGACGCTCTCTTCGGAGGCGCTGATCGCCAACAACGTCGACATCGACAACTTCATTCCACTCGATATGCCCAAGCCTTCCAGCGGCAATGCGGAGCCGAGCGCCTGGGACAACGTCGTAGGTGACAGCTTCTTCTCGACCATGGGCATCCCGATCGTGGCCGGACGCGGCTTCAACAGCGGCGATACGGAAACCTCGCCGAAGGTTGCAGTTATTAACCGGAAGCTGGCCCGGCAGTTCTACCCAGGTGTGAACCCTGTTGGCCGGAAATTCCGGGGCATAAGCGCAGGCATCAACGGAGAGCAGCTACCTTTCGAGATCGTTGGCATCAGCGCCGACACCTACTTCAACAACCTGCGGACCGACCCTCCAGCGGCCTACTACGTGCCATACCGGCAGATCCACGATGTCTCCGGCGGGATGACTTACGAGATACGGACTCATGTCACACCCGCCAGCCTCGTTCCCCTGCTGCGCCGGGCAATCCAGTCTGTCGACAAGAACCTGCCCATGATTGACGTTCGCACCCAGAGCGAGCAGATCGATGCGACCATTCAGCAGGAACGCATCTTCGCCTCGCTCACCGCCGGCTTCGGAATCCTCGCGCTTACGCTGGCAACAATCGGCATCTACGGCGTGATGGCCTACACCGTGGCGCGGCGAACCAACGAGATTGGCATTCGTCTGGCGCTTGGCGCACAGGCGCGGCAGATTCTCACCATGGTTCTCCGCGAGACCTCTTGGCTCGCGGTCATCGGTGTTGCAGTCGGCCTTGGCGCTGCGCTCATACTTACTCGCTTCCTGGCTTCGATGCTCTTCGGGCTCAAGCCCAATGACCCCGCTTCGATGGTCGGCTCCGCGGCGCTACTCTTCGCGGTGGCTCTGCTGGCCGGATTCGTGCCCGCCCGCCGGGCCTCGAAGGTGCAGCCGATGCAGGCTCTAAGGCACGAGTAGCAAGGATACGACCGGCGTTTTGGCATCCTTTCTCCCAGCGGCATAACATTGAGACAGGAGAAACAGATGCTGTCTCGCCGCTCCTTTCTGCAGTCCGCCGGTCTGGCTGCCGCTGCCCTTCGTTTACGCCCTGAACTCTTCGCCGAGACGGAGGGCCGGGTCCTGCTCAGTGAGTTCGGCTACGGAGACGTCGACCTGGCCCCCGGCCTTGCCCAGACGCAGTTCGAGCAAACGCAATCCGTGCTCCTCGGGCTGAACGACGACAGCCTGCTCAAGCCATGGCGGCTACGTGCCGGGCTCCCCGCTCCAGGACCGGACCTCGGTGGCTGGTATGACGAAGTACCGCTCCAAAAGACACCCAGCGGCGGACACGGTTTTGCTCCGGCTCACAGCTTCGGGCAGTGGATCTCCGCGCTGTGCCGTGGCTATGCAGTGAACGGCGATGCCCGCACCCGCGCCAAGGTCCAAACCCTGCTTGACCTCTACTCGCCGGCGATTTCCGGCAAGTTCTATGTCAACTTCCGCTTTCCCGGCTACGACTACGACAAGGTGGTCTGCGCCCTGATCGATGCGCACTCCTTCGCCAACATTCCGCAGTCGTGGTCGCTGCTACACCGCACCACCGATGCCGCCATGCCGCATCTTCCTCCAACCGCCCTCGACCGCGACGAGCCGCAGAAGCGCTGGCGAGCCTCAGTGGGCGACAACACTTCCGACGACTACACCTGGGACGAGTACTACACCATGCCGGAGAACCTCTATCTCGCATGGGAGCGTGGGGCGGGCGAGCGCTACCGCGACCTGGCCGGACGCTATCTGCTCGATAAGACCTGGTTCGATCCCTTGTCAGAGGGCAAGAATGTCCTCGCCAATCATCACGCTTACAGCTTCTGCAACTCGCTCAGCTCGGCGATGCAGGCCTACATTGCGACCGGCAGCGAGAAGCATCTGCGCGCGGCGAGCAACGCCTTCGACATGATCAACGACACGCAGAGCTTCGCCACCGGCGGCTGGGGCCCGAACGAGAGCTTCTCGGCTCCGGGCAGCGGCACGATGTACGCCAGCCTGACCGACACGCACCGGAGCTTCGAGACGCCGTGCGGCAGCTATGCTCACTTCAAGCTGACGCGCTATTTGCTTCGCGTAACCGGCGACGGCCGCTACGGGGACAGCATGGAGCGCGTCTTCTACAACACCGTGCTGGGCGCGAAGCGCCTCGAGCCGGACGGTCACGCTTTCTACTATTCGGACTACAACGACTCCGGCAGCAAGTTTTATTTCACCGACAGGTGGCCGTGCTGCTCGGGCACCCTGCCCCAGGTGGCGGCGGACTACCGCATCCTGATCTACTTCCGCGACCCGGCCGGCCTCTATGTCAACCTCTACCAGCCTTCGACGCTCAAGTGGACGACTGGCGACGGTGCGCAGATGTCGCTGACGCAGACGGGCGACTATCCCGTTGGCGGCAAGGTCGGTATGACCCTGCGCGCGTCACGCCCCAGCAACTTCGCGCTGCGCCTGCGCATTCCGGCGTGGGCGTCGGAGGGGGGATCGCGTCCCGTCATCCGGGTAAATGGCGCGCCGGTTTCGCCAACCGTGGTTAAAGGCTTTGCTACCCTCCGCCGCACCTGGAAGGATGGCGACCGCGTCGACCTCGAGCTTCCCATGCCGTTGCGGGTTGAGGCGATCGATTCTGTACATCCCGATACCGTAGCGCTAGTTCGCGGACCAGTGGTGCTGTTTGCGCTGACCGAGCAGTCTCCAAAGGTCACCCGTCAGCAGCTGCTGGCGGCGAGTGCCGTTTCCGGTGCCGATCCAAGGCGGCCCGAGTGGCAGGTCCAAACGGGAGCCGGCCCACTGCGCCTGATGCCGTTTACTTCGATACGGGACGAGCACTACGTGACGTATCTGAAGGTGGGGTGATGGGGGTACCCCCTCCCCCCACCCTCGTGGTGCTGGTCCTGTAACCGATTCATTCGACAATGGTTGCGTTTTTGGTCAGGTAAAGACCTGAAAATAAGCTCCTTACCTGCAAGGATCTGATAATAAGGCGCTTAGGCAAATAGTTCTGCGTCTTGATTCAAGTAAACAAAAAGGCCCGGCGGCGATGCCAACCAGGCCTTTTGTTATCTCGACTTCCATTTTACCGCGGGTTGAGGGAAATCGTCGGCCAACTATTCGTTGGCCGCTTCCGAGGTCAAGGCGATCCCAGGCTGAGCAGAAGCAGAGCGAAGGCGGCGATCAGAGCGCAGGTTCTTGACCAGTGATAGAGATCCCAGCGGCGCTCCTGGGCCTGCCAGTCGGTGGGTAGCGAGTCTGGCGTCCAGGCCTTGATGCGATTGTTGACGGGCACCGGGCCGATGAGCGAAAAAACTACGGCCAGTACCTGAATGGCCGCCGAGATTGCGATGAACTGCCACGCTGAATGACTGAGATGGGCAAAGGGTAGCAAAAGCAGCAGGTTCAGCAGCGTAGAGCCTGCCATCCAGAAGGGCATGACCCGGCCGAGCAGGATGGCGAGCGCCGCGCGCATCCTGATGTGAACTTCAAGGGGCTGGCGGTTGAGCGTGGGATGGCCGAAGGCGGCGACGTTGAGTTCGCTTCCGCACATGAGCCCGAGGACGAGAATGGCCAGAATCTGGAGTGTAAGCAAATGCGGGACTCGTGCTTTTTGGATGTCCCGAAGCCAGACAGTTCTCCAAAATCTAATCGAATTTCAGGGTCCGACCGCCGCTCAAAACCTCTGGCGGACCAGTTGAGGTCCACTCACCTGTTGGACCTTGAGGTTGATATCGACCTCGCCGCGGTTATCGTTCCGGTTGTTGCCGGTCATGCCGTAATCCTTGTATTCGAAGGGCACAATTCCCTGAACGTATCCCAGGGTTTTAGTTTCATCGGCGATCACAAGATTCAGAGTCGTCGGCTTCGAAACACCGCGCATGGTGAAAGTGCCGACCAGATCAAAGGTTGTTTTGCCGGTCTGGACGACCTTGTTGGTCTTGAACGAAATCACCGGATCCTGCTCGACATCGAGGAAGTTCTTGCCCTTCAACATGTCGCTCACCGTGCCGCTTTCGGCTCGGAGACTTGCCGCCTGAATCTGGACGTCCAGGACACCCGTCGTGGCGTCGCGTGACGAGAAGGTCAGGGTGGCAGTCCATTTGTCGAAATTGCCGGTCATCGGCTTCGATGACCTCACATTGAACCTGGCGGAGCACTGGACCGGAGTGAGCTGGAAAACAGGGACCTGAGCCCGGGAAGGCAGACAGAACAAGGCACTCGCTATGAGACAGATGGCACGCAGTCGCATGCCGAGAGTTTGGCTGCACTGGCGGTTCTTGTCAACCACAAGGGGGATGTTTAGATCAGCATCTTGCTCTATTGGCGGCGGGCAGGATGATTCGGGTTGGTGAACTCCAGCAGTTCGATGGGCGCGCCGTTTTCGACGATGAAGGCGACGCGGACGCCGTGGGATGGGCTGTTGGGAGGAATCAGGATTTCGCGGCCAGCAAGCTCGGAGGCGAGATCAGCCACTTCAAACGCAACGTGCGGAACTTGCCGGACGAGATCAGGGACCGCCGCATCCGCTTCGAAACGCATCCACTCCACGCCGAATTCGCTTTTCTCGTGGCTGACGACAAAAACTTTCAGGTGTTTCAAGTGGGTCTCGCCCGGCTTCGCTTCAGTAGTGGGAATTCCGATGTGATGGTACCGGCGCATTGTTTTTCGCTCCGTGGAATTGGCACACATTGTAGTGGAAGATCCCCATCGGAAGATGGCTTGCACCTGCCGCGCGAATCATTTGAAATACCCACTGGCATGACTACCCACACACTTGCTTTTCTCTTTCCCGGACAAGGTTCGCAGGCCGTTGGAATGGGCCGCGAGCTTTTCGATAATTTTCCCGTCGCGCGGCAGACCTTCGAAGAAGCCGATGAGGCGCTGGGGTTCGCGATCTCCGAGCTATGCTTCAACGGCCCTGAGGAACAGCTGAAGCTGACGGAATTTACGCAGCCGGCGATCTTTACTGTCTCCATCGCAGCGCAGCGGGTGCTGGCCGAGAAAGGCGTGACCGCGAGCTACGTTGCAGGTCACTCGCTGGGTGAGTACTCGGCGAACGTGGCGGCGGGGGTGATTTCGTTTGCTGATGCGGTCCGCACGGTGCGCAGCCGCGGCAAGTTCATGCAGGAGGCGGTGCCGGCGGGCGAGGGCGCGATGGCAGCAGTGCTGGGGATGAGTTCAGAAGACGCCGCGAAGGCCTGCGCGGATGCAGCGGCGGAGGCAGGCGGGGTGGTGTCGCCGGCAAACTTCAACTCTCCGGAGCAGACGGTGATCTCGGGCGCGGCGGCCGCGGTCGAGCGGGCGGCGACGCTGTCGAAGGAGCGCGGCGCGAAGAAGGTCGTGATGCTGGCGGTGAGCGCGCCTTTCCACTGCGCTCTGATGCAGCCGGCGCAGGACCGGCTGGCGGTTCTGCTGAAGGAACTGGAGTTCAAGTCGACGGAGACGCCGGTTGTGGTGAATGTCGATGCGGCTTTCGCAAATGGGGGTGAGCCGCTGCGGGACGCGCTGATCCGGCAGGTGACAGGACCCGTGCGGTGGGTCGAGTCAATGCGGCTGCTGATCGAGAACAAGCCGATTTATTTCATCGAGGTTGGGCCGGGGAGGGTTCTGTGCGGGCTGATGCGCCAGATCGATCGAAGCCAAAGCTGCCTGAATGTGGGGGATCAGGCGAGTCTGGACAAGACGCTGGCGGCGCTGGAGCAGGGTGCAGGGAATAGGGTGTAGGGTGTAGCGACACTCGCCCTTTGCTCGTTCAGTCATGACATTGTGGATGTGTTGAGATTCCCCTCACTTGCAGTTGTACTGCGTATCCTGCACAGCGATGATCTGCCATTTGCTGTTTCGCTTCAGCCAGGTATCGGTCCAGATCAGGCAACGCTTTTCCTCTCCGGTTTTTGTCGCGTGAACTGAGCTCTCGCTGCCGTAGACCATCGCAAGGTTATCGCCGAAGAAGCGGACTTTTGCGTCGAGTAGGCGGCAGTCTTTTGCTGTTTTCGACGTGTCTTGCGAACTGGCGACCGCCTGCTGTTTGGTGTAGCGTTTGGCTTCCGGAGAGGTGCCCTGGAAATCGTCGGCGAGGATCTGATTGGCGATGGTGTTGTGCGTGCAGCCGTCCTCGGCCCATTGCCGTTCCGCATCGATCATGTACTTAGCGGTCGGATCATCTGCCGCTGCCCAATGTGCCTGCTGTCCAACCCCGGCGCCGGTGGAGACGATGGTGAAAATAATGAACGCGGTGACTGGCTTGAGACTCATGCGCGCCTCTTTTGCTGACGAGAGAAGCTTACAGGGCCTTCGCGTGGCGTCAAGCGGAGTTCGATTTGATCTATTGGCGGCGTTACGGGCCCAGATAAAGCTCGACGGGCGAGAAGCCGATGGTCTTGGATGCTGAATCGACGCGGAGGAAGATGGGCGTCTTGCCTCCGTTGATGTTCACTCCGATGACCACGCCATTGCCGACGCGATGGGCGACCACGATCTTGTGAGACTTGATGACGCCGTAGTCGCTGGCCGGCCCCCAGTCCTTCTGGAAGTCTGAGAGGCTGTAAGCTTTGTACTGGTCTGGATGCTGCTTCCAATCGGGGTCATTGTTCCACAGGCCGTAGGCTTTCTCGAGGTCGCCGGACTGTACGGCGGCGAAGAAGTTGTTCACGCGATGATCCTGCGGCCAGTGCCAGATCTGCCAGGGAACCTCAACGAACCAGGAGCCGAGGGCGATCGCGGCAACCACGATGACGACGACTCCAGTGATGAGAAGATTGCGGTTGCGCCGCTCGCGGCGGACATCGAACTTGGGAGCATCCATCAGTGTCATCGGCGGCTATCGTTCCTTTCGGTCTGCGTTGGCGCAGACTTCCCCATCTATTTCTGACACCGTGCCGCGGTTTCGGGTTCCTCAGCGGCTGTAACTGGTGCGGTCTTTTTCGGCACGGCGCTCAAGCGCAAGCGCGATGAGCCGGTCAATAAGCTCAGGATACGCGATGCCGGAGGCCGCCCACAGCTTGGGGTACATGCTGATAGACGTAAATCCGGGCATGGTGTTGATCTCATTCAGATAGATGCGTCCGGGCTTGCCCGCGTTTGAGGTCGGCTCCATGAGGAAGTCTACGCGCGCCAGGCCGGAGCAGTCGCAGGCGCGGAAGGCGGCAGTGGCCATCTGCTGGACTTCTTTGGCCTGCTTTTTCGTGAGCTTTGCCGGAATGATGAGGTCGGAGCCTTCGCTGAGGTATTTCGCTTCGTAGTCGTAGAACTCTTTGCCCGGAACGATTTCGCCGACGACCGAGGCCTGAGGATTGTCGTTGCCGAGGACAGCAACTTCGAGCTCGCGGGCCTTTCCGCGTTTGCCGCCGACGCCCTGCTCGACAACGATCTTGCGGTCGTATCCGGCGGCAACGTCGATGGCTGGTGTGAGTTCCTTGCGGTCGTGGGCTTTCGTAATTCCAACGGACGAGCCGAGGTTCGCCGGCTTCACGAAGAGCGGATACTTCAAGGCGCCTTCGATTTTCGCGATGATTTTCTTCGGGCTGGCTTCCCATTCGTGGCGCAGGAAGGTGATGTGCTTGGGGATGGTCAGCTTCGCGGCGGCGAATAGGCGCTTCATGATGTCCTTGTCCATGCCGGTCGCCGAGCCAAGGACGCCTGAGCCGACATAGGCGATTCCGGCGAGCTCGAAGAGGCCCTGGATGGTGCCGTCTTCGCCGAAGGTCCCGTGGAGGACGGGGAAGATGACGTCGAGGCTGAGGGGCGAAGCGGATGCGGAGGCGTGGAGATCGAGGGTCCGGGCGTCGGTTTCGAAGGGAACGAGAGCTCCCGTCCTGCTCTCGGAAGGGACGGGCGGGACAATGACCGATTCTCCGCGGGCGAGGACGGCTGCAGATGTCGTAGTCTCGGGGTCTCCGGCACGCAGGGCGCGGGGATTGGAGGCGGACTCGCCGGTGAGGAGGCGGTCGGCGTCGGCGGAGGTGACCCAGCGGCCTTCCTTGGTGATGCCGATGGGGGTGATCTCGTATTTTTTGGGGTCGATGGCCTTAAGGACTGAGGCAGCAGAGAGCAGCGAGACCTCATGCTCGCCGCTGCGGCCGCCAAAGAGGACGCCTACGCGGAGTTTTTTCATGTCTAGAGAATCTTCTTACCAAAGGCTGAGGAAATCAGTTCGACGGCGAGGTCGGCGGTGCGGTTGCGCTCGTCGATCACCGGGTTTACCTCGACGATTTCGAAGCTGAGCATGCGGCCGTGGTCGGCGATGATCTCCATGGCGAGATGGGCCTCGCGGTAGGTGGCGCCTCCGCGCACGGGAGTGCCGACGCCGGGGGCGTCTTCGGGATCGATCCAGTCCATGTCAAGCGAGACGTGGTAGCCGGCGGTGCCGCGTCCGGCGGCGCGGAGAGCTTCTTCCATCACGGTCCGCATGCCACGCTCGTCGATGTCGCGCATGGTGTAGACCTCGGTGATGCCGGCGCGGCGGATGTTTTCCTTCTCGGTGGCGTCGATGTCGCGGACGCCGATGAGGACGGTGTTTTCGGGCGAGACCTTTGGCGAGAAGCCGAAGATGTTCGCGAGAGACTCCGGCCCGAGGCCGAGCAGCGCTGCCAGGGGCATGCCATGGACGTTGCCGCTGGGCGAAGTCTCCGGGGTGTTGATGTCGGAGTGGGCGTCGATCCAGATGAGGCCGATCTTCTTGTTTTCGCGGCGGTAGAACTCGGAGACGCCGGAGACGGTTCCGGCGGCGACGGAGTGATCACCGCCGAGGACGACGGGCGTCATGCCTTCTTCGAGCGAGTGCAGGACGGCGTCAGCGGCCTTGGTGCAGGTCTCGGTAATTTCGCTGAGATAGCGGGCGCTCTGCTCGCCTGCGGACTTGGTTTCGGCGATAGCGACGCCGATGTTGCCGCCGTCATGGACTTCGTGCCCGAGGGCTTCGAGGCGCGCTTCGAGGCCGGCAACGCGGACGGCGGAGGGACCCATGTCGACGCCGCGGCGTGCGGCTCCGAGATCGAGCGGAACGCCGATGATCTTGATGCGGCGCGGAGGCAGCGACTGCACTCCGGTGTGAGCCGGGCGGCCGGTCGCGGTTGTCGCGGCTCTTTCGACCGCACGGATTTCAGTGACTCGTGCCATACGATGATCCGATCTCTTCTTACGGGTAGATCCGGTTGAGAGTACGCGCGAAGGGGATGGTCTCGCGGACGTGCTCAAGGCCGCAGATCCACGCCACCGCGCGCTCGATACCCATGCCGAATCCGGAGTGGGGAACCGAGCCGTATCTCCGCAGATCGAGATACCACTGGAAGGCGTCCATCGGCAAGTTGTGTTCCTCGATGCGCTTCTTGAGCAGATCGAAGGAGGCGATACGCTGCGATCCACCGATGATCTCTCCGTAGCCCTCGGGCGCGAGCACGTCGACGCAGAGGGCGTACTTCGGGTCCTGCGGGTCGGGCTCCATATAGAAGGCCTTGACGGCGGCGGGATAGCGATGGACCATCACCGGTCGATCGAACTGCGAGGAAATGTAAGTCTCGTCCGGGGACCCGAAGTCGTTGCCGTATTCGAAGGGGTTTTCAAGCAGCCCTTTGGCATGCGCCTCGTTGAGCATCGCAACCGCATCGTCGTAGCGCAGACGCGGAAATGGCGCTTTGATGGTTTCGAGTTTCGAGGTGTCGCGTCCGATGACCTTGAGATCGGGCGCGCGACGCCTCAGCACACGATCGACGATGAAGCTGAGGAATTGCTCGGCCAGTTCCATCAATCCGTCGAGGTCGCAGTAGGCAACTTCGGGCTCGACCATCCAGAATTCGGTGAGGTGGCGGCGGGTCTTTGATTTTTCGGCGCGGAATGTCGGACCGAAGGAGTAGACCTTGCCGAGAGCGAGAGCAGTGCTTTCGATGTAGAGCTGGCCGCTCTGGGTGAGGTAGGCTTCGTCGCCAAAATATTCGACCGGGAAGAGCGTGCTTGTGCCTTCGCAAGCTGCTGGCGTAAGGATCGGCGGGTCAGTGAGGACGAATCCGCGATCGTCGAAGAAGTCACGCGCGGCCTTGATGATCTCGGCGCGGATGCGCAGGATGGCGGCCTGGCGAGGAGTGCGAATCCAGAGATGACGGTGCTCCATCAGGAAGTCGGTGCCATGCTCCTTGAGCGAAATCGGAAACGGCGTGTCCTCAGGCACGCGCTGGACGACCTCGATGCCCTCTACATCCAATTCGTAACCGCCCGGGGCACGTTTGTCGGCGCGCACCTTTCCCGTAACGATGACACTCGATTCCTGGGTAAGGCCCTTGATGGTATCGAACACTTCAGCGGGAACGGCGGCCTTCGGGACGATGCCCTGAATGGTTCCACTGCCGTCGCGAAAGATGGGAAAGAGGAGTTTGCCGCTCTCGCGCAAGTTGTAAAGCCAGCCATGCAGCGTGACGCTCTGGCCTTCGTACTCGCCGATTCTGGCGATCGTGGTGACGGGTTTTGATTCTGTCGCTGTGTCAGTTACTGATTCTGTCTTTGCTTCTGTCATAGAAATCTCTAAAAACTTTCGAAGGCTTTTGCTGCCTTCTGCATGACTGTTTCGGGCGATTCTTCAAAACCGTAATGAATCTCAAGTACTCCGGCCGGAGTTTGCGGTGCAGTCTTGAGCCCATCGTAGGTCTCATCCCACCGAATGGATCCGTCACCCGGCCATAGATGTGAATCGCGGTCGCCCTTATTGTCGTGCAGATGTGACGAACGGATACGACTTTTTAGCTCGTCCAGAACAGGCGCGACCCCATCGCCAATATTGGCATGGCCAACGTCGAGGCAGACGCCGATGTCGGTGAAGTGTCCGGTGTTGAGGATCTCGATGATGTTCGCCGGACGAGTAACGTCGTTGGGTATGTTTTCGACCAGCAGCTTGACGCCGAGCGGGCTGGCGAAAGCGCGCAGATGCTCGAGCGCGGTCATCGAAAACTCGAGCGCCCGGGGACTCCACATGTCTTCACGCTCGCCAAGATGGACAACAAGGAAGCGGAAGGGAATCTGCTCGGCTACCTCGAGGGCGCGTTTGATTTCGTCCATGCCGTCGATGCGGCGTCCCTTCTCGGGATGGATGACGTTCACACCGGGAGCACCGCCACGGCCCATCTCATGATCGGCATAAAGCGGCGCGTGCATGGAAAACGCCTCGGTCGCATTCGACCGGAACCACTGGGCCAGATCCCGAACGGCGCTGCGGTCGGTGTAGTCGAAGTGCTGGCGTGCGGCGAAAAGTTCGACTCCCTGGGCTCCGGATTTTTGAAATGTCTCTAGGAGGCCGGGATGGAGGCGGTTGCGGAGGAAAACGTGCGACGAGATGACCTTCAGCATGAAGTGAGACCTGGGAAATTACCTCTCTGTGTCTATCTTCTCATCGGACTGGCCGTCCAGGCACACGCGCTTCGCGCAAAAGGCGGTATGGGCACGGTAGTTGACAACGCTTGCTCTCGATTTGCCCCGTGGTTCATCCCGTAACCTCAATATCCCGCAGCCTTCCCGAAATGGTGGCGGTGGTCCTGGCCGCCTTCGAGGTCGCCTGTGGCGGGATCAACGGCGATGCACTCTCCGTCGCTCCAATGGCCGCCGATTTTGAGCTGATAGCCGAGGGCGCGGAGGCCTTCGACGGTTGAGTCGGGAAAGCCGGGCTCCATGTAGAGGACGTCGGGCAGGTACTGATGGTGGAAGCGCGGAGCGTCGACAGCTTCCTGAATGTTCAGGCCTTCATCGGCGGCGCTGAGGAAGATGTTCGCGACGGTGGTGATGATGCGGCCGCCGCCGGGCGAGCCGAGCACGAAGCGCACCTTGTCATCCTTGAGCACGATGGTCGGCGTCATGGCGGAGAGCGGGCGCTTGCCGGGAGCGATGGTGTTGGCGGGACCCTGGATGAGTCCGTACATGTTAGGAACGCCCAGCTTCGATGCGAAGTCGTCCATCTCGTCGTTGAGCAGGAAGCCGAGGCCGGTGGCTGTGACGGCAGAGCCGAATCCGTTGTTGAGGGTAGTGGTGACGGCGACGGCGTTGCCATCTGTGTCGACGACCGAGTAGTGGGTGGTCTGCGTCGACTCGTGCCGCACGTCCGCCATGGTTGGAGGCGGCGGGAGGAATCCCGCTGGGCGCTTGAGGTCTTTGGAGGGTGTGGCCTGCTCGGCAGCGATGCTGGTGCGGAAAGCAGCGGCGTATTTTTTGTCGATGAGCTGGTCGACGGGGATCTTCACGTAGTCGGGATCGCCCAGATACTGGCTGCGGTCCATGTAGGCGCGACGATAGGCTTCGACGATGAGGTGCATCTCGTCGGGAGTGCGATCCTTCCAGCGGCTCAGGTTGTATCCCTCGAGGATATTGAGGGCCTCGATGAGGACGATTCCCCCCGACGACGGCGGCGGCGCGCTGATGATCGTGTAGTCCTTGTAGGTGCCGGTGACCGGCTCACGTTCTTTCACGGCGTAGCGGGCGAGGTCTTCGGTAGTGATGAGGCCTCCGTTCTTCTGCATGTCGGCGGCGAGTTGTTTCGCGATGCGGCCGTGGTAGAAGTCGCCGGGATCGGCGGCAATCGTTTTGAGAGTTGCGGCGAGCTCGGGCTGTTTGAAGAACTCTCCGGCCTTGTAGAAATTGCCGTCGCGCTGGAAGATGCGCTTCGACTCGGGGAACATGGTTAGCGTTTCATCGTGCAGCTCGGCGGCTTCTTCTTCGGTGAGCACGAAGCCTTGGCTGGCGAGGCGGATCGCGGGCGCCATTACCTTGGCCAGAGTCAGCTTGCCGTACTTTTTCTCGGCGTAGACCATACCGGCGACGGAGCCAGGCACGCCGATGGACTTGTATCCGGTGATGCTGGCGCCGGGAATCACATTGCCCTTAGCGTCGAGATACATGTCTGGAGTTGCCGCCAGCGGAGCGCGCTCACGGTAATCGATGAAGGTGGATTTACCGCCAACGAAATGGACGAGCATGAATCCACCGCCGCCGAGGTTCCCGGCATAGGGATAGACCACGGCCAGCGCGAAGCCGGTGGCGACAGCCGCATCGATGGCATTGCCGCCGTCTTTGAGCATCTCGACTCCGGCATCGGTCGCCAGATGATGAACACTGACGACCATGGCGTGTTTGGTGCGGACCGGCTGCTCGTGAGGGGTGGCGATTGCGTTTTTGCCGGTGTCGTCGAGCGCGGCGTCCTGCGCGCGGAGGGTCGAGAGAGAGCAAAGGGTGGCGATTACGGCGATGGCGGCGGTGCGCGTCGTCCGAACTTGGGACATGGTAGGAGGTAGTCTAGCGTGAAATTCCCGGCTGCAGCGGCGTTTCTTGTCTGCTGCTGAAAATCTACCGCGGCGCCGGCGTCGAGGCATCGGCCAGTGCGTACGCCACAACCGCCATCACCGCGGCGTTTTCGCCGAGCGACTGCAGATTCACCTTGTCGAACGTGTCGGCCGCCGTGTGGTGATAGTTGAAGTAGAAGCGACTGTCCTGCGTGGGTGTGAATCCGGGAACACCTTTGAGGAAGCCCACGTCTTCACCGGCCTCTTCACCGTGTGTGAGCGTGGAAGCTCCGATGGCGTCGAGCACCTCCGCGACGGGACGCAGATAGTCGCCGAGCGATTCGGGACCGGCGTAAGTGATGCCGTCTGGGTGGTCGGCTCCGAGGTCGGACTCGAGCGCGCCGATGTGGTTCGGCAGCTCAGCCGCGTGCTCCTTGGCGTATGTCTGGGCGCCTGAGCCGCCCTGCTCTTCGTCCATCCAGGCGATGAAGCGCACGGTGCGTTTCGGATGGATGCCGAGTTGCTTGAGCAGCTGAATGGCTTCCATCGAGACGACGATGCCGGCTCCGTCGTCGATTGCACCGGTGCCGAGATCCCAAGAGTCGAGATGGCCCGAGACGACGACTATCTGTTCGGGGTGCTCGCTGCCTTTCCAGTCGGCGATCACGTTATAGCTGGGAGCAGGCGGCAGCGTCTGCGGTGTGAGCGTGAGATGCATGGTCACCGGGCCCTGCTTCGTGAGGTTAGCCAGCAGGTCGGCATCCTCGGCGGTGACCGCCGCGGCGGGGATTTTCGCAACGCCGGGAGCGTAGAAGGTGGCTCCGGTGTGGGGGAGGCGGAAGTCGGCTCCCCCGACCGACCGGACGAGGACAGCCGATGCGCCAAGAGACGCAGCGACACTGGGACCTGCGCCGCGATAGAGGACGGCGTGTCCATAGGCGGCGAGACCGTTGCCCTGAGCAGCGAGGCGCTTGTCGAAGATTTCGTTGAAGAGCAGGATCTTGCCCTTGACGGCTCCGGGGGAGAGCTTGCGGGCCTCGTCGAAGTTGTTGACGACAACGACTTCGGCGGTGAGTCCGTCGGGCGCGGTCGCGACGCTGCCTCCAAGAGCGGTGAGTACGATCTTCTGCGTGGTGCCGGGTGCCGCCCCGGGCCAGGCGGTGAGGGTCGCGGTCTCATCGCCACGCACCCAGTGCGGCACTGTGGTCTTTTCGAGCTGAACGTCAGCACCGAGGGCGCGCATCTCAGCGGCGACATAGTCGACGGCGGCCTGAGCCTGCGGCGATCCGGATAGGCGGGGTCCGATGTTGTCGGTCAGGTGGCGCAGCTCGTTCAATGCGTACGGATCGGTGAGGGCGGCATCGCGCAGGCGCGACATGGTGGCGAGCTGGTCGGTCGTCCATGCGCCGGTGCCGGCAGACATCATGCGGGCGATGCGGTCCTGCACGGTTGGGCCTGCAGGCGGCGTTTGCGGTGTCTGGCTTAGGCAGGGTAAGGCGAAGGCACAAAGCGCAGCGGCAAGAACGGTTCGTTCCTTGAGGAACATATCAACCTTGAGGGGCATAGGGGGAAGTTACCACGAGTTCGCCGGGAAACAGTCCGCTATTTACGCGATGCGATGACCCTGAACGGAGGTCGCTGATATGGTGGAGACGTTTGCGAAAACAGCTACGAAGAAAAGGATTCTGAATCGCGATGAGATTTTCACCAAGGCTGGGCCGGTGCGCGGCAGCGCTGTTGATCATTGCAGGAGCAGCTCGCGGCGAAGTGACATTGCCACATCTGCTGAGCGACCATGCAGTGCTGCAGCGCGAGTCTCCGATTCACATCTGGGGCAACGCCGATCCGGGGGAGACGGTGACGGTGAAGTTCCATGAGCAGACGCACACTGCTAAGGCAGACGACTTGGGCAAGTGGAGCCTGTGGCTCATGCCGGAGAAAGCAGGCGGCCCATATACGCTGACCGCGACGGGCAGCGGCGGTGGTGCAGGCGCGACTGTGTCCAACATTCTGGTGGGTGATGTGTGGCTGGCCTCCGGCCAGTCGAACATGGAGATGCCGCTGTCGGGCTTTCCCAATAGCGCGGTGCTGAAGAACGGAGCCGAGGAGATTGCCCATGCAACGCTCCCGAATGTGCGCTTGCTGCGCCTGGAGAAAACGACGTCGGAGTTCCCGATGAATGATGTTTCGGCTACGTGGACGGAATGCAATCCCCAGACCGCGGCCGACTTTTCCGCGGTTGCATACTTCTTCGGGCGAGAGATCAGCGAGAAGGAGAAGGTGCCGGTAGGGCTGATCGATACGACGTGGGGAGGAACTCCGGTCGAAGCGTGGATCAGCCTGATGGGAATCTCGTCGGATGCGGGCCTGATGCCACTGTTTCGATCACGCGCGCTGTTTGCGGCCGATCTGGCGGATGAGCCTGCGATGCGGGCAAAGGAAAAGCGGGAACGCGATGCCGCAGAGGCCGCGCACCAGCCGCCGCCACAGCAGGGGTGGCATCCGAATCCTGCGTCGTGGCAGCCGGCGGCGCTCTACAACGGAATGATCGCTCCGGAGACTCGGTATACGATCAAGGGAGTGATCTGGTACCAGGGCGAGACGAACAGCGATCCCGAGCGCGCGCCGCTGTACGTGAAGGAGTTTCCGGCGCTGATTGCAGACTGGCGAAGTGATTGGGCGCAGGGGAATTTCCCGTTCCTGTATGTGCAGATCTCGAACTTCTACTCGCCCAAGGAGGACTGGGGTACGATTCGCGATGCGCAGCGGCGGACATTGTCAGTAGAGAATACGGCGATGGCGGTCACGCTCGATTTCGGAACGAAGGACAATGTGCATCCGCCCGATAAGCAGACGGTGGGGGCGCGGCTGGCGCTGGCGGCGCGCGCGATGGTGTATGGCGAGCACGGGATTGAGTACTCGGGACCGCTGTTTCGTGAAGCGACCATTGAGGGTTCGTCGATGCGGGTCTGGTTCGATCACGCGGAGAGCGGGCTGACGAGCCAGGGCGCACCGGAGGGATTCGAGATTGCGGGTGAGGACGGGAAGTTCGTTCCGGCGATGGCCAAGATAGATGGCTCGACGGTAGTGGTTCAAGCAGCGGGGGTGAGCCAGCCGAAGTTTGTCCGCTATGGCTGGGCGAGTTGGACGGACGCCAACCTGTTCAATAAGGACAAGCTGCCGGCCTCTACTTTTACGTCACAATCAGTGCAATGATATTTGCCGATTTGAATCTCGCGCGGCGACTTGAACGCGCCGAGGGGCACGCTTGCCGGAGTTTCGCCGAGGCGCGAAAGCATCTCGATCCGGAGAGTCAGTCGACTTGGATGGAGTGCGCAGGCGCCTATGCGGTCTTTGACGGCGTGGATTCTCCGGTGACACAGACGTTCGGCCTGGGGATGTTCGAGGAGCCGAGCGCGGAGTCAATGGATCGGATTGAGCGGTTCTTTCTGGATCGCGGAGCCGCGGTGATGCATGAGGTCAGTCCGCTGGCCGGAGTGGCGACCATCGACCTGCTATGCAGGCGAGGATACAGACCTTTGGAGATCAGCAGCGTGCTCTATCAGCCGGTCGAGTCTCAGCACCTTGCAGATGACAACGATGTCAGAGTTCGCGTGATCAGCCGCGAAGAGGCAGAACTCTGGTCGAAAATCAGCGCACGAGGATGGGCGCACGATCATCCGGAATTTCAAGGCTTTCTCCAGAGCTTCGGAGTTCTCGTCGCCGCACGCAAGCAAAGCGTGTGCTTCCTGGCCGAGATCGCCGGACAGCCGGGAGCGACGGGCGTACTGTTTCTCGATGAAGGTGTAGCGCTGTTCGGCGGCGCGTCGACTATCTATGAGATGCGGCGGCGCGGACTGCAAGGGGCGCTGCTCGAGGCGAGGATGCGCTATGCCGCGGAACACGGCTGCGATTTGGCCATGATGGTGACCGAAGCAGGGAGCCAATCGCAGCGCAATGCCGAACGTATGGGCTTCCGGATCGCGTACACACGGACGAAGTGGAGGCTCTCGGATAACGCCGGAAAATCCTGAATACAGCGCTACTCATACCGCAACGCCGTCTGCGGATCGACGCGCGCCGCGCGGCGGGCGGGAATCCAGCAGGCAAATAGCGCAACAGCGGCAAGCAGTACGGGCACAACCGTGAAGGTCGCAATGTCGTGTGGACGGATTCCGTAGAGAAAGCGTGAGGAAAACTTTGCCGCCATCCATGCGGCGGGCAGTCCAAGCGCGAGAGCCACGACCGTGAGAAGCATTCCCTGGCCCACGACCAGCCGCTGGACCGCTGCAAGCTGCGCGCCCAGCGCAATCCGGATACCGATCTCGCGGGTGCGGCGGCTGACCGAATAACTCATCACGCCGTAGAGACCGACCGAGGCCAACGCGAGTCCAACGAAGCCAAAGACACCGAAGAGAGTGCCGGCAAGACGCGGCAGGAAGAGTGCATCGCGAAGGTGCTCGTGCATGGTCTCGGCGTTGAAGATAGCGATGGATGGATCGAGGGAGTGCACAATGTTGCGGAGCGCGGATGAAGTGCTTGCTTCGTCAGCAGCGCGAACCAGGAGGGTGTATCCAAAGAACGACGGATCTGACGCAACGGTCTGCGCAACTGAGCGATAAAGCACGGGCCTGAGGTCTTCGCCGATGGTGCGCGATTTGGTGTTTCCAACGACGCCGATTACCTGATAGCTCACGCCCCCGCCTTCAACGCGACGGCCGATGGGGTTCTCATCGTGAAAGACTTGGTGAACAAAGGCCTGGTTGACGACGCCGACTCTTGGAGCGGACGCGCTTTCGTTGGCAAAGTCGTGACCGAGCAAGCGTGGAATGCCCATGGCCCCAAAGTACCCCGGAGTGACCATGTAGAGATCGACGTTTGGTTCGGGTCCGTCCGGCTTGATGCCGTCGGCGTGGAAGGTATCACTGCGGGTGCCCATGGAAAGCGGCGCGACATCGGTGACGACCGCAGCCGTTACTCCCGGCAACACCGCAGCGCGGTCTCGCAATTCGGTGAAAAACTGCACGGTGCGCTTGGGCGTGTATCCGTGAATGCGCGGATCGACGGAGATCATCAGGAGGCCGTCGGAACGAAAGCCGACATCCATCATCGAGGCTCGCTCAAGGCTGCGCAGGAAGAGTCCCGTCACGCAGAGCAGGACAAGCGAAAGGGAAATCTGCGCGACGACAAGGATGTTGCGCAGGATGATGCGGCGTCCGGGACGTGCGAGGGCGTCTTCGCCCTTGAGCGCGGCGGTGATAAGAGGGCGGGCCGCAGCCCACGCCGGAGCAATGCCGAAGACCAGGCCGGCGGCAACGCTCAGCCCGAAAGCGTAGAGCAGCACGCGCCAGTCAAGGGTGACAGAGATATCCAGCGGGACGGGTGCAGGTAGGTGGAAAGCGGAGAGCGCAGAGGTAGCCCAGAGCGCAAGAATGACTCCGAGGGCGCCGCCGGCAAGGCCGAGAATTAAAGTTTCGGTCAGGACCTGGCGCATGAGCTGACGGCGAGTGGCTCCAAGGGCGAGGCGGACGGCCATCTCGCGCTGGCGTCCCGCGGCCTGGGCGAGGAGCAGGTTGGCAACGTTGGCTGCCGCGATGCAGAGGACAAGCAGAACGACGACGCTGAGCGCTCCGAGGAAGACGAGCACAGCTGCTTTTTGACTCTGGGGGAGGGATCCTGCCTGGTCAAAGGGCAGGCTGTTGTCCTTGTCGCTAGCGGGATAGGCTTTGGCGAGATTGGCCGCCAGCGTGTCGAGTTCGGAACGCACCTGGGCTTGGCTGACGCCGGGCTTCACGCGCCCGATGGCTCCAAGCCAGTGATAGTCCCGCGAGTTGCGATCCTGAAGATTCGCAGCCAATTGCTCCACGTTGCCGAGGGGCACCCAGAACTGAGGGGCGAGCAACTGATCGACGCCGCGGAATCCGGGCGGAGCAATGCCGACGACAGTGAAGGGATGTCCGGAGAGCGTTATGCTCTTGCCGATGATCGCCGAATCAGCGGCAAAGCGGTGTTGCCACAGGCTATATCCGAGGACGATGACCTGCTCTTTCTCTTCAGCCGGCAAAAATCCCCGCCCCAGCGGCATGTGAAGCTGGGCGACGTCGAAGTAGTTGCTGGTGGCGGCCTGTCCCCAGATGCGTTCGGGCTGGCTGTTGCCTTCATCACTCCCAACTCCGGATATAGAGGCCGGGAGCAGTTCGTAATAGGCCGCAACTCCGGAGAAGGATTTGGCCTGATCGCGCACGTCGAGATAGACCGGCCAGGTGTACTGATTGCAGCAGCGATCGCCGCGGGACTGCATGTGCAGAGCGAGCAACGTCGAGGGATCGCCGACAGGTGCGGGTCGAAGCACGAAGGTGCTGACGATGGAAAAGATGGTGGCGTTGGCGGCGATGCCCAGGCCGATGGAGATGATCGCGACCGCAGCAATGCCGGGTGATTTGGAGATCCTGCGAAGAGCGTAGGTCCAGTCGCGGAACACGGATTCCATGGGGAGGCCTCCCTCGGAATGGCGGGATGTGATTCGTTACGCGGTGGCTCACGCTGCAGTTCCAGTGGATGTGTTGATTGACGTGAAATTCGTATCAGGAGGGATTGGGGCGGGTCGTATATCTTTCATTCATCTGCTTAGTAAGGAATGGACATGTCAGGATCGCGCAGAGATTTTCTCGCCCAAAGTGCGCTGGGATTGCTCAGTGTTGCCGCAGCGGCTCACGCCCAGACGCCGCAGTCACAGGAACCGACACCCGCAACTACGACTCCAGTAGCTCCGACTCCCGGCGCTCCGCCGGCGTTCGGTACGGCTCCGCCGGTGGGTCCGAAGGTCTCGGCGGAGACTTTTGCCGAGGCCGAAAAGCTGGTTCAGGTGGAGATGACCGCGCACGACCGCGCCGAGGCGGCGGAAAACTGGCGAATGCAGATGGCTCCGCTATACGAGCGGCGGACAGGGCCGAAAAAGCTGGCCATCGAGGAGAGCGTGGCTCCGGCGACGCTGTGGAATCCGATGCTGCCGGGGTTGAAGAGCTATCCGGCGAGAAATGAGTTTTTGCGCACGGTGGGCGCTCCCGCTGCTTTGCCCACGAACGAAGAGGACATCGCGTTCGCTACGGTGACGCAGCTCTCGCAATGGATCCAGATGCGGCAACTCACATCGGAGCGGCTGACGGAGATTTATCTCGACCGCATCGGGCGCTTCGATCCGAAGCTACGCTGCGTGATTACGCTGACGAAGGATCACGCGCTCGAACAGGCGCGGCAGGCGGACAAGGAGATCGCGGCGGGTAAATATCGCGGGCCGCTGCACGGTGTTCCGTGGGGAGCGAAGGACCTGCTGGATACGGCGGGGATTCGGACGACCTGGGGCGCGGAGCCTTACCGGGATCGAGTGCCGACGAAGGATGCAGCAGTGGTGGAGCGTCTCAACGCCGCAGGCGCGGTGCTGGTTGCCAAGCTGAGCCTGGGCGCGCTGGCGCTGAACGATATCTGGTTTGGCGGGCAGACGATGAATCCGTGGCTGCTCGAGGAGGGGTCGTCGGGATCGAGCGCGGGGCCGGCCGCGGCAACGGCGGCGGGGTTGGTCGGTTTTGCGATCGGGAGCGAGACAGGAGGAAGCATCGTGAGCCCGTCGATGAGATGTGGAGTCACGGGGCTGCGTCCGACGTTTGGACGCGTTCCGCGCACCGGGGCGATGACGCTCTGCTGGTCGCTCGACAAGCTGGGGCCGATGGCGCGGGGCGTCGAGGATACGATGCTGGTGCTCAATGCGATCACGGGGCCTGATCCAGGAGACATCGGCAGCGTGCCGTCGAAGCTGGCGTTCAATGCGCAGGCGAGCGTGGCGGGCCTGCGCGTGGGGTACTTTCCGGCGTGGATGAAAGATGCCCCGGCGACGGATGTGGATCGCGCGGCCCTGGAGACGGTGAAGAAGCTGGGCATGGTGCCAGTCGAGGTATCACTGCCCGACTGGCCCTACGACTCGCTGAACCTGATGCTGTTTGCCGAGGCCGCGGCGTCGTTCGAGGAATTGACGCTCAGCCACAAGGTCGACGAGCTGAAGGCGCAGGTGCCCGATGCATGGCCGAACTGTTTCCGGCAGGCGCGATTTCTATCGGCGGTCGACTTTGTGCAGGCAGACCGGATGCGGCGCAAGGTCGCCGAGGAGATGGCGAGGACTTTCTCCGATGTTGACCTGCTGCTGGTGCCGTCACTCAGGGACGAGATGCTGGTAATCAGCAACAACACCGGGCATCCATCGCTGACGCTGCGGGCGGGGTTTGTCGAGGTGTCGGAGGCGCGCAGTGACTGGGCTCCCGACCCGAAGCATCCGTTACCGAAGTTCTCTCCGCCTCGAAGAGTGCCGCATGGAGTGACGCTGATCGGGCGGCTATTCGATGAGGGAACGGTGGCGCAGGCAGGACTGGCGATGGAGAAGGCGTTTGGTGTTGCGGGGCAGAGGCCGACGGGCTTCTAGAACGGGCCAGCCCACGCCCCGGAACTAGCGTACCCGGCCACCCGATACGACTTCTTCAGCGTTCTCCATGAGCTTCTCGAATCGACAGGGAAACGGGCAGGGCGACGTCAGATCGTGAAAGACCTTGGCGCAGTACACGCGGCTTGGACCCATGCTGCGTATATAAATCGCCGCTGCCGCCAGCATGCCGAGACATGGCGCAGCAAAGTAAATCCAGATGCCCTGCCAGATCCAGGCAAAGAAGGCGGAGGAGAAGCTCCGCGCCGGATTTACGCTGAAGCCCGAGATCGATGAGCAGAGCACGTAGTAAAAGACAGTGATCAGCGCGACGAACAATGGACTGAACCGCGTCAGCCTCCGGTGATTGGTCGTGAAGAGCACCACGCCCATGACCACTCCAGCCAACAAAAACTCTGCGACGAATGCGACAACTCTGCCGTAATCTCCGGGAAGCGTGACCACGTAGAGCACCGGCGGTGCGGACAAGTGGTGCCCGAGCATGTGGTAGGCGGCGAACACGCCGACCAGCGCACCAGCGAACTGGGCCCCGAGATAGTTCACAGCGTCCCAGCGATGAATGCGGCCCAACCAGAGATAGGCAACCGTAATGGCGGGATTCAGATGAGCGCCGGTACGGCGGCCGTACGGCGAGCGAATGATCAGAAAGGTTGCCAGGGCCACCAAGGTTCCCATCAGCAGCGACTGTTCTGCGCGTGTAAGCGAAAGATGGTGCAGAGGCGACGTGATGCTGTAGGTCAGAGCGGCGGCAAGGCAGATGCACAGCATCAGCACGGCAAGCTCTACGGCCTCCATCAGGTACTCGCGCCAATGCGCTCTTACTGCTGCCGCGTAGGTTGCTGATCGTCCGAGGGCTGTGACCGGGTAGGAACGAAAAAACATGACCTACAAGGTAGATACCTGGCCCGCGTTCCGGGTTACGCCCCACCGTGTGAATTTATTTGAAACAACAACTAAATTTTCTGATGTCTGTAATTTTTTGCCCTCTGCCGCAATCTCATCTTCAGCCGCGGCGCTCGGCAACTCCATCTTCAAGAAGGACCGCAATGTCGCACCACTTCGATACGAAAGTTGCGAAGGAAGATCCCAGCCTAAACATCTGCGATTTTTACCTCTTCGACGGCGCTCCCGGAAGCACCGTCATGGCCATGACTGTCAACCCTGACCTGGGTTTGTCCGCTCCCGACACCCTCCATATCGAGGGTCTCTACGCATTTCGCTTCGATCTCAACAATGACGCACGCGAAGAAGTCACCTTCAAGCTGCGATTCGGCGAACCGCGCCATCTAAACGGTGACGAACACACGCACGTCCAGAAGTTCGAAGTCCGCCGAGCGACCGGCGACGACGCAGTCCGAGGAACGGACGGCGAGGTCATCGTCGAAGGCGAGACTGGCGCGGTCGCCAGCCAATCCGGAGTGCGCGCCTATGCCGGCATTGCACCGGAACTATTTGCGGGCGATGCGTTCGCACTACACACATTTTTGACCGCCTTCTTTCAGGACCATCGCTTCGATGGTGACGCCTTTTCACATCGCCAGAATTTCTTCGCGCGGCGCAACCTGACGGCCATCGTCCTCGAGGTTCCGACCGATTTGATCGGGCGTGGAAAGGTCAACGCGTGGGCGACGATCTCACTGTATGGACATGCACCCGAGACGCAGGTTTCCCGCTGGGGATTGCCGCTGATGACCCACATCTTCCTCAACGATCCCGGCTCGCAGGATTTGAAAGAGCAGTTCAACTCCTCCGCGCCCTCTGAAGACATCGCTCGCTTCTCGAGCGTTATCGCCGGCTTCTCCGAGAAGATGACAACGTACGCGCGTTCCGCTGCCAACCCTGCTGAATACGGAAAGCAGATTGCGGGCAGGTTGTGTCCCACGACATTGCCGTATGAGTTGGGAACGCCCGCGTCATTCCAGCAGGACATCTTCAACGGACGGGCCCTGGGCGACGACGCCATGGACGTAATCCTGAGCCTTGCGGCCAACAAGGCGCTTGCTGACGGAGTCGCTCCCGATCTGAGCCGTATCCGCCAGGAGTTTCCCTATTATGGGGAGCCCTATTCGAAGGATGAGCAGGCTGGCGTCACACCTGTGCCGCGTCCCGCCAAAAAATGAAGCCAGGACGGAGGAGGGACGGAATGCCACACGCCGTCCCCGCCCTGGTCGCTTTTCTCCGATTGCCCGGTTGGCGTCACGGAACGCGTGGCACCCCTCGATTCAGGTTGTGATCGATATTCTCTCGGGAAAAATGCAGTGGCTCACACGAGTCTGACAGAGCGAGCGTGATGCGAATGCACTTGGCGGCAGGCTGATTGCTCTTGGCGGCCACGCTGCGAATGGGAATCAGAACATTGGTCTCCGGGTAATACGCGGCAGCGCTCCGGCGGGCGATCTCGTAGGGGACGATCGCGAAGCGGGGCACCATGCGGACTTCGCCTTCGAAGTGACTGTATATGTCCACGACCTGACCGGCTTTGAGATTCATCGCCTGCATATCAAGCGGGTTCAGGAAAAGAGCCCGGCGGCCGTCAAAGACTCCCCGATAGCGGTCATTGAGTCCATAGATGGTGGAGTTGTACTGATCGTGGCTGCGGATGGTTGTTAGGAGAAGCTCGCCGGGCTTCAGGTCATGCTTCGGGATTGGGCAAACACTCAACTTTGCCTTGCCGGAATCCGTTTTGAAGATGCGGTGCTTCGCGGCATTGGGCAGATAAAAGAACCCCTCGCTGGCAAGGCGCGCGTTGAAGTTTTCGAATCCCGGAATCACCCGGGAGATGGCATCACGGATCAGGCTGTAGTCTGCCGCGAAGCCAAGCCAGTTGACGCCTGTTCGCGAGCCGAAGGTCGCATTCGCCAGATTGCAGAGGATGGCCACATCGCTCATGAGCTGAGGAGAGGCAGGCCGAAACAAGCCCCGAGAGGGGTTGATAATGCCCATCGAATCCTCGCAGGTAACGAACTGCTTGCCCGTCGCCTGGACGTCTTCTTCGCTGCGGCCCAGGCAGGGCAGAATCAGGGCGCGCTCTCCGGTGATCAGGTGAGAGCGGTTCAGCTTGGTCGATACGTGGGCGGTGAGCTTGCAGCGCTGCATGGCGTGTGCGGAGTACACCGTGTCGGGAACATTCGAGAGGAAGTTGCCGCTGATGGCAAAGAATACCTTGACATCTCCATCAAACATCGCGTGGAGGGTTTCGACGGTGTCGTATCCCCATTTCTGCGGCGGCTCAAAGTTGAACTCCTTTCGCATCGCATCGAGAAAAGGCTTGGGCGGACGTTCCCATACTCCCATGGTGCGATCACCCTGTACGTTGGAGTGCCCGCGGATACATACCGTGCCTGCTCCCGGGCGCCCGATATTGCCGCCTACCAGCAGAAGGTTCACGATCATCAGGACATTGTCGACACCGTTTCGATGCTGCGTGACGCCCAGGCACCAGGCTCCTATGGTCTTTTTCGACGCAGCGTACATCGCGGCAGCGGTGCCAATCTGGTTTCGCGTCAGGCCGCTTTCTTCTTCGATTTCTTCCCAGCTTGCGGCTTCAACGTCTGCTTTCAGCGCTTCAAAACCTTCGGTGTAGGACGCAATGAATTCATGGTCAATCGCCGACGGGCGGCCGTCTCGCTCCCGCTCGAACAGATCCTTCAGAATGCCCTTAATTGCCGCCACGTCGCCGTTGACGCGAACGGGGAGATACAGATCGGCAAGCGCCTGCCCGTGGCCCAGCAAAGCGACTGGCAGTTCGAGGGGATTGGGGTAATCCTGAGGGTTGGGGTTGGTCACTCGCATGAGGCTGACTTCGGGGAGCGGATTGACGGCGATGATCTTCGCCCCCTGATCCTTTGCCTTCTGAAGGGAGGTCAGCATGCGCGGATGGTTTGTCCCGGGATTGTTGCCGAAGATGAAGATGAGATCGGTACTCTCCATGTCTTCCAGAGTTGCCGCACCCTTGCCTACGCCGAGCGTTTCCACCAGGGCCACTCCAGAGGATTCATGGCACATGTTGGAACAGTCGGGGAGGTTGTTGGTACCGAATTGGCGGGAAAACAACTGCAGAAGAAAGGCAGGCTCATTGGTCGTCTTGCCTGAGGTATAGAAGGAGGCCTGATCGGGAGAATCGAGGCCGTTCAGCTCGTCCGCGATCATCTTGAACGCGTCCGGCCAGGTGATGGGCTGATAGTGCGTCGCGTTGGCATGGCGCACCATGGGCGAAGTCAGACGCCCCTGTGAGTTAAGCCAGTAGTCAGACTTTGCGGCCAGATCTTCTATTGAGTGCTGGGCGAAGAATTCCGGGGTGATGCGCTTTTTGGTCGATTCGTCGGAGACGGCCTTGGCGCCATTCTCGCAAAACTCGAAGATCTTGCGCTTCTTGTCGGGACTCGGCCATGCACAGCTCTGGCAATCAAAGCCGTTTACGTGATTGATCTTCAGGAAAGCTTCGGGCGCTCGTAACGGACCCATTTCTCCGATGCCATAAAGCGTGGTGTTCCAGATCGCCTCGATGCCGGCAGCGGCTTCGGAAGCAGAGCCGACCCTGAGGTCGTCAAGCGTGAAAGGATTCTGCGCCTGCAGGGAAACAGAGTCATTCGGATCGAGCGGCGCCGTCTGATCGCCGGCCGCAGCCTGCTGGCGAACATCCTGCTTGGCCCGATAATGTCCGTCTCTGCACTGCTCGTCTCCATGGATTACATCTGTGCGGTCCGGCGTTTGCATTCGCTTCTCTCCCTCTACCCAGGGGCGTTGGTCTGGGCAGCCATTGTTATTGAACCGGGTCCCTAAGGCAATTCACTCGCTGAGGCGCGACATCAATTGCCTTTTGAGTTTCGAGTGTGCGACCGACGAACAGGAAATGATTTGATTACAATATCGCCGAAATCGGTGCGGCAAAATTGATGGCCCCGGCTCTCTTTCGAAAACCGGGGCCACGTGGCAGACAGCCTGTAAGCCGAATTCTGTCGAGGACGGCCATTCCTCTAGGCGGCGCATTGCTGCGCGCGCTCCAGCGACCTACCCGGAGGTTTCCGCCGTGCTTCGCTTTCGCTGGCACGTGACCCGCGTTGGCGCGCCGGGCCGGCACGCATCCGCAGCCGATCGGGTCGGGCCGCGAATTTCCTCCCTATTTGGTCTTGCTCCGTGTGGGGTTTACCATGCCTCCGCCGTTACCGTCGGAGCGGTGCGCTCTTACCGCACCTTTTCACCCTTACCCTGCGCCTCTTGCGAGACGGGGGCGGTATATTCTCTGTGGCACTAGCCGTCTCGAGGCCTTGAAGCCGCGATCCCGGACGTTATCCGGCACACTGCCCTGCGGAGTTCGGACTTTCCTCTCCCGGCTCGGCTTGCGCCTCACCGGCAGCGGCCGTCCGGCCTGCCTGCACTCCCCATATCTTAGCTCAGTTCGCCTGCTGTAGCCGGATCAGAAGCAGATCGATCACCGGGCCCTGGCTCTTGAGAATCCGCTCGCGGGCCTCGTCGATAGTGAACCAGGAGGCGCGGTCGACTTCGGGGATTTCGAGCTGGCGGCGGGAGCGCGGGGGCCACTCGATCGTGGTTGTATTGCTGCGGAGCTGTGCCGGGTCGCAGTCGCCCTCGATGGCCCAGACGGAGACGAGTTTGCCGCCTGCCTGACGAATGGTACCGAGGTCGAGGAAATCGCCGTCGGCTGCGAAGCCCGTCTCCTCGGTGAACTCCCGCCGTGCAGCCTCAAGAGGATCTTCGGCCTCGCCGTATTCGCCCTTGGGAACGGACCACGCGCCGAGGTCCTTCTTCGCCCAGAAGGGTCCGCCGGGATGCACCAGAAAGAGCTCCAGCCTGCTATTTTGTCGGCGATACATCAGCAAGCCTGCACTGCGTTTAGCCATCGGGTCGTCTCGGGCTCCAGAGTAATATTCTCGCAGCATGCCTGAATTCGCTGCACCAGCGACGGACATTACGCTTCACGGCTCGGTCCTTGTGCTGTTGCAGTTCGACGTGTGCGAGGCCATCCGGCTCGACCGTCTGCGCGGACTGGTCAGGGCAGGCACCGTGGAGCCGATTGCAGCCAAGCACCCCGGCTCAGTGCGATATCAGAGACCGCCGGTTGTCGAATCCCTCGGTACGCTTACGCTCGAAAGCGGCGAGCAGCTCCAGGGGGAGATCAAGTACTACGATTACGGCGTGCTCAGCGTGGTCTTTGAGCTGGCCTTCGACGGTGGATGGGGCAAGCTCATCGGCCTGGCCAGTCGCTGGGTCTGGGATGTCGACTTCGCTGCGCAGGCGACGGAGATGGTTCGCCGCAAGCTGGAGGCCGCGGCCGCCGCGCTGGTGAAGCCTTACAAGGAGTGGCTGAGCGAGGACTACCTGATCTTCCACATCCGCGAGATTGAGAGCGACAGTCGAGGCGCAACCTCGGTCCCTGACCTGATTCACAGCTGCGGCTCGCGCGTTGCGCAGGTGGTGCGCGGCGACACCGGGCACCTGGCCGAGAGCGAAACCAACGAGGTGCTGCAGTCGCGGATCTCCTACTACGCGAACGACCTTGCCGTGATCGGATGGAATGCGGCGTTCATCTACGACTCAACTGCGGGCGCGGAGACAGCAATTCAACTGCTCGAATACGCCAATTCGCAGCTCCTCGAGTTCCGGCACTACGACCTGCTGCTTACCGAAGAGTTGGACCGCGTCTACACGCTGCTCGACGAGGGCACGGGCATCTTTGCGCGCTGGCGGCTGGCCCGGTCGGCGACGCGCCTGCACACGGTGCTGCTCGACGTGGCTGAGCTGACGGAGCACGCCGATAATGCGATCAAGTTCCTGAGCGATATGTTTTCGGCGAGGCTGTATAAGCTGGCGGCGAACAAAGTCGGCGTGCCCGACTACAAGGACCTCGTCACGCAGAAGGTGCGCAACGCCGAAGAGCTTTACCGCTTCATGGTGGACCAGTTCAACCAGAGCCGGGCGTTTTTCCTGGAGCTGACAGTGGTCATTATCCTGGTGATCGAACTGGTGTATCTCTTCCGCGGACGGCCCTTTTAGGTGCTGGCCGCACGGCGGGCGTGGGACTGCTCGTCCGCGGGCGCCTTCGGCGCAGGTGGCAGGACGTTATCTTCGTGTAGCCGCACGGGAATAATGTTCTTTCTTAAAAGCCTGACCGGCAGTTACACTTAGCTCGCCCCCTACATTCTTTTCGCTCGGGTCTGAACGATTTTGACTGTGATGAATCCTGTTGTCGGTGCACGCTTTGGTCCATACGAGATCCTTGAAAAGATCGGCTCGGGCGGCATGGGAGATGTCTACCGGGCGCTGGACACGCGCCTTGACCGGGAAGTCGCGCTCAAGCTGGTTTCAGAAAGCTACCTGAGCGGCGAGACACTGCATACCCCTACGCCGGGCGGAACTCCGGTGCTGGCTTCAAATGCCCGCTTTCAGCGGGAGGCGCGCGCGGCCTCGGCTCTGAACCACCCGAACATCTGCACGATTCACGATATCGGCGAGCAGGACGGCCGGCCCTACCTGGTCATGGAGCTGCTCCAGGGGCACACTCTGAAGCAGTATGTTGCCGACCACCATATCCTCCCGGCGGCGGAGCTGTTGAGCTTTGCCCGGCAGGCGGCCAGCGCACTTGCGGCGGCGCACTCCCGCGGCATTATCCATCGCGACATCAAGCCAGCCAACATCTTCGTGGTGGCGCCTCCGGGCGGAGTGCCGCACATCAAGATTCTGGATTTCGGGCTGGCGAAACGCCATGCGGACCCCATGGTTGCGCCCGCGCCCGGCGGGCAGAACGGCGACTTCTCGGCAACCAGCGCGGGATCCCATGATGTGACCCTGACCAACGCGGGATCGACGCTTGGGACCATTGCCTACATGTCTCCGGAACAGGCGAAGGGACAGCAGGTCGATGCGCGCTCGGACCTGTTTTCGCTGGGCAGCGTGTTGTACGAGGCCGCCACCGGCAAATCTCCGTTTGCAGGTGATTCGCCTGCTGAGACGTTCGCAGCGCTGCTGATGAAGGATCCGCCGGCGGCGAGCAGCGTGAATCCCGCGCTGCCGAAGGACTTCGATCGAATCCTGGCAAAGCTGCTGGCAAAGGAGAAGGCGGACCGGTATCAATCTGCAAACGAGTTGCTCGTCGATCTGGATGCGATTGGCGAGGCGAAAGCGGCCCCGGCAACAAGTGCGAATCCGGTGCGGCAAGCCGAGGCGGAGGTGTCCGCTGCCTCGGTGGAAACACCCCGGAAAAACGGGCTGGCGATCGCGGCAATCGCTGCAGTCATCCTCGTCATCGCCGCCGCCTTCTGGTACTGGAAGAGCCATCGTCCCCCCCCACCGGCGCAACAGAATGCGTCGGCAGTCATCGGCGAGAAGGACTCGATCATCCTCGCCGATTTCGTCAACAGCACCGGCAATTCCGTCTTTGACACCACGCTGAAGCAGGCTTTGGCCATCCAGCTTGAGCAGTCGCCGACGCTCAATATCGTCAGCCAGCAGCATCTGCGCCAGAGCATGAAGTACCTGGGCAAGTCGTCGGATGACGTATTGACGCCTGCGATTGCGCGCGAGATTGGCGAACGGGAGGGCGTGAAGGCCATCCTCACCGGGACGATCGCCTCGCTGGGCAAAGAGTACGTCATTACGCTGACGGCACAGGCCACGGCAACCGGCGACGATATCGCCAGCGTGCAGGCGCAGGCCCCGGACGCGGAACACGTGCTTTCGGCGCTGGACCAGGCTGCCACGGGGATGCGGGCCAAGCTCGGCGAGTCGCTCAGCTCAATCCAGAAGCTCGACACTCCACTCGGCCAGGCTACGACGACTTCGCTCGATGCGTTTCGCGCCTACGCCCTGGGCGACGTCGAGCATGACAAGGGACTGGATCTGCCGCAGGCCGCGGGCCA
>Ga0335073_10000176_pt1 | contig 77684 bp, 65 predicted proteins | sample Lox_Sample_22_FD_207093 | JGI IMG/M metagenome (GOLD analysis project Ga0335073, IMG submission 207093) | Soil microbial communities from Loxahatchee National Wildlife Refuge, Florida, United States - Lox_Sample_2.2 | ecosystem: Environmental > Terrestrial > Soil > Wetlands | place: USA... | reverse complement strand
GCCACTAGTTGGCGCACGAGCCGCCCCAGAATCGGATTATCGGACAGCTCGCCCAACAGAATATGGAATCCGCCGGACGTGCGGATCGCATCGCGGATGCGGCCGGCATGACGATGCGCAGCTTCTTCCTCGACGTTGCGGCGTAAAACCGCGAGCTGGTCACGGGTGTCGTCGAACGGCTGGGCACGAGCGTACCCTCGAACCAGCGCGCCAAGTAGCCGCCGGTGTCATACTCGAGGATCGGAAATCGGTTCCAGAGCGCGGGAAGAAGCAATACGAGCGTAGAACCGAACCGCGAAGTTGCGGCGGTCAAGGAGGGCATCGTCCAGCTATAGCCGACTAAGCTCGCGTGAACATCCCGTGGACCTGAGGCAATTGCGCGCGGCCGGAGACCGGCGCAGTGATCGTCGAAGGCGACACGAGCCCGCGATGCGATCTTCGGCGATGATGCCGACGGCTTTTGACGGCGTGCCACCCTCGCCGCCCTTCATGACGGCTCGACCGTCCACAGCATCATCCGGCGACATTGTCGCCAACTTTTGTGCGTATAAGGATAGTGAATTCTTTTCAACCAAAAGACTACGGCCGAACCGAGCGAGCTACAAAGACGATAGGAGAGCAATCATGTCGGAGACGGTAGTCAGCGCCTCAGAAATCATCGGCTTAAGCAAGCGCGAGGGCTTTCTCGTGATCTTTACCAAGCCAACAAACGGTATCAAGCCGGGGATGGACAATATCAAGGAGCATCTTGCCTTTCAGGTTGAGCTTGAAAAAGAAGGTACGATGTTCGCCGCCGGCCCGAACTGGACCGATGACGAGAAATCATGGAAGGCGACGGCATGGTAGTGGTTCGCGCCAATCCTGCCGCTTCATCCGCATGCTGTGGCCGCTGCGCGATTTTGATGCCGACGCCAGGGGTTTTGCGCTGACGTCGGCATTGCACGCGCCAAAATGACGGCTAGCTTGCAATAACCGCGGCGATCTTCTTGTCAGACGGATTCACGATCACCAGCTTACCTTCCGTCATTGCAAAGTCGTAAGGCCGCAGGGCCGGAACGGCTGTAGCGGCCTTGTTCGGAACCGGCGCAATGGCTACACCATTCGGAACCACAGCACCAACAACCGCATCAAATCCCGATGGCGCCTTCTGATTCAGCGATGGCATATAAATGTCTTTCCAGGCGGTCATTTGCTGAGCGTTAGTCAGATCTAGTACGTCCGCCGCTTTCGTCGCGCTCGCGGCCATGGCCACCGTTGCAGACGTCATTAGCAGAGCCGCTGCGAGCGGCATAAAGAAGTGTTTTGTCATGGCGCTCTTCCGTTCTTCGAATATCGCCCCGTGAAGGAAACGCCACGCTAGATTCAAATGTTGCGTAAAAAGGCATTCATGTTTTGCGTGTTTTGTCGCATGCTTCGTCGCCGGCCAGCGAGCGCCCGTTCGATCACAATTCGCCACGGGCAGCCATCATCTTGATCCTATCAGCCGTCCGACAGGCGATTGCCTGAATGGTGAGCGATGGGTTTACTCCGCCGACGGTGGGAAATACGGAACCGTCGCAGATCCACAGGTTGGGGATGTCCCATGACCGGCAATCGGCATTGACGACGCTCGATCGCGGATCGTCGCCCATACGAGCGGTGCCATTGAGATGACACGTGTCGTCAGTCTCCTCCCAAATCTCGGTAGCGCCGGCTGCATCGAGCGCCTGTCGCAGGAATCCGAGCGAATGGCTGATCAGGCGTTTATCGTTGTCGCAATAGGAGTACGTAACCCGCGCGACAGGCAAACCATATTGATCGCGCTCGTCCGCCAGGGTCACGCGATTGCGTTCCTGCGGCATACACTCGCCTACGATCTTAAGCCCGACCTGATGGTTGTATTTTTCCATTTCGTCGAGGAGGCGTTGACCCCACAAGCCTCGCTTAGTTGACAAGACGCCCGACCAGGTAATCGGCAGCGGGCCTTGGCTCATGTAAGCGTAGCCACCGAAAAAATCCTTGCTTTCATCGGCGTAATTCCAATGCTCAGTGATGGCGAGCGAAGGCGGCCCCTTATAACTTCGGATTTCGCGCTCCATGGTACCCCACGCTGCTTGGTTCGCTTGCACCATCAGGTTTTTGCCGACTAGACCGGATGAATTCGCAAGACCATCGGGAAAGCGGCTGCTGGCGGAATTGAGCAACAGCCGCGGCGTTTCGATCGCGTAGCCGGCGACTACGACATTATGCGCGCGTTGAAATCGTTGCCGACCCTCGCGAAAATAATGAACGCCGGACACTCGGCCGTCATGGTCATGCTCGATGGAGCTCACCATCGCGAGATCACGTATTTCAGCGCCGGCGGCGAGCGCCCGCGGCAGCCAAGTCACAAGCACGCTCTGCTTGGCGTTGGTGGAACAGCCGATCACGCACATGCCGCGATAGACGCAGGGCGGCGAATGACCGCGTGGCGCCGAGACGGTGGCGAGCGGCGTTGCCGACCATTTGATGCCGAGCGCTTCGGCGCCCTCCGCGAGCACCAGCGCCGCAGCATTGAGCTCATGCGGCCGGTAGGGATAACGCGGTCGTGGTGGCCCCCAGGGATAATTTAGCGGCCCTGAAATCATCAACGCGTTCTCGACTTCGGCGTAGTATTTCCACATCTCTCGCCAGTCGAGCGGCCAATCGGCGCCATAACCGAGTTTTGTTCGCGCCTTGAACCATTCCGGCCGAAAGCGCAGCGAGACCATGGCAAAATGCACGGTGGAGCCACCAACCGACTTGCCGCTATTGTTGGCGCCGAGTTGTAGCGGGTCATCGCCGTCGACGATGCGGTCATCGGTCCAATAAAGTTTGGCTTGGTGATGCTCGTCGGAGGCAAAATCCTCGAGCGGCCGCCAATACGCGCCGGCGTCGAGCGCAACGACCGACAAGCCATATTCGGCAAGCTTGCACGCCAACGTGCCACCGCCGGCGCCAGTGCCGACAATGGCGAAATCCACGGTCTCAGCATCGGCATATTGGCGCATCGGCACGAAGCCGTCAGGATAGAATACGTCAGGCGCCCGCCCAGCGGTCGCGCGTGGAGCCTCTTGAGCATCAGCCGACACGAGCGTTCTCCCGTCGCGCCTGCTGTTCACGGCCCGGCCGCGCCTCGGATGCTTCCCAGGGGTCGCGGCGATCGAAATTCATCCGCACATAGCCGCGCGGACTTGCCGGACCACCGAACCCGATCTCGTTCCAAGCCGTTGGATGGGCATAGTACGAACTGACGATGTCGTGCAGCACGCGCTTGGCAAAAAAGCTTCGTGGCGGCAGATCGTGCCACGCTGGATCGCCTGCATCGCCAGTTTGAACCGCCGTCAGAATAGCATCCTGTTCGAGCGGCGTGAGGTCATGGAACCGCCGACGGTGGCGCGATTTTGCCTCGGCATCGAGCGCGGCAAGACCTTTACGCCACGCTTCGCGCATCGGCGGCAGTTCCGCGTAGCGGTAGCCGTCGCCGGCATTGCTGTGCAGCTTTTCGTCCACCATGGCAGCGAGCGGCACCGGATGCGGACGCGCCACGGTTTGCGGCACAATACGTTCGCATACGGCACGCATTGTCTGCCACTCTTCTTCGTTGAAGAAGCGGTGCAGATTCGGATTTATTGCGACGCGCCGATCGATCACTTCACGCGTTTGATCGTTCCAAGATTGCGAATTGCGCTTTTTCAGAACGTCGTAGCCGGGAAAACGCTCAGGCATTGGTTTCCGCCCTCTCGATCAAGGTAAGAGCGGCAAGGCCGGCAAGGGCCAAGCCGGTAAAGCTCGGCGGCGCCGGCAGCGGCGGTCCGTTGAGCAGATTCTGGCTCCAATTGCGCCAACCGCCCATGTTGCGTGACACGCCCAAAGCATGGAAGCCGACGCCGGCAAATCCCAAAAGAGCGGTCAGGCGCAGCCACCAGCGCGTGACACGATGCAGCGCGCGGTCCGGTCGTAACGCCGACGCGCCCAGGAGCAGCGACGCCACCGGCGGCGCGGTAACCGGCAGCAGCATTGCTGGATCGTGATACGCACCGCGGAAGTGCATAAGCCCAGCTTCGCCTGCCGTTCCGGCAAGCCCCATGGCAGTCACTGCCGCCAGCATGCGGCCGGCGGGAAGACCAAACACGCTTGCGCGACCATGCTGTGGAGTATCGCGCACCCGCTCGGCACCGCGGCCGAGCAGGCCCGCCAAAGCAAGAGCCATCGGCGCGCCGATCGGCGCCGAGTAAAACAAATTGAGCCAGCTCCATCCGCCCGGTCGCTTGAGAATATTATAGGCGTGAAATCCGAGGCCAGCGCAGCCGGTAGCAGCGGCCGCAGTGTAAATTGCATCGCGCGTCCCATGGCGCTTGGCGCGCATGTCGGCCGTACCAAAGAGACTCGCACCGAGTGTCAAAACCGACACAAGAAGCGGCGAGTACATGGCTCGGTTCTGGAACGACCCGCGATAATGTTCGACCGCACTGTCAGCGAGTACGGACAGCGACAGCATTGCGGCGCCACCGTTGAGTCGTCGGCCGGTGCTGCGCGTGAGTTCTCGTTTTTGCAAATGCGGTCGAAGAAGACGCCGACTTATGAGTCGTTGAAATTCTCGCGCTGCTGCTGGAGCGACAGAGCTGCGCGACCGCGGAGCACCCCAGCGCGGAGTTGTAAAGTCGAGATGCTTGGTCTTTGACAAAACCAGAGATTTGCCTGCATGCGACGCCACGCTCGGCCGGGCAAATATAGCAATCGCCGGCCCAGCTAATGCCAAAGCCGAGATCAGATCGAGAGTACTGGGATGGCGCATCATGCCTCCACATTTGTCCTAAATCGCTCAGCGTCTTGGCGCTTAAAGGTAAGACCGTGGCCGAGTCGTCCGAGATCGGGCGCGATAGTTCCGTGACAAACGACGGGTGCACCCTCGAAGAGCATGTGCTCGATCCGCACATGGTCGTAGAACCATTCGAGATGGCGTAACCGCGGCACTGCGCAGGCGACGTGACAGTGAATCGCCGGCGCACAATGGCCCGATAGGTCGGTATGGTGCGCCTCGCACAACGCGCCGATTTGCAGGAAGCCTGTCACTCCGCCGCATCTGGTCGCGTCCGCCTGCAGCACGTCGACGGCATTCGCCGCGAGAAGCCGGCGCGCATCGTCGGGTGTATAAACATACTCCCCGGCCGCGATGTCCATTTGACCCGGTGCGCGCACCCGCATCAAACGCAAACCCGGCACGTCGTCCGATGTGACCGGTTCCTCGAACCAGTGAATATCCGCGTCGACACAGGCGTCGGTGAACGTCAGCGCCTGTTTGATCGAGAAGGCGCCATTGGCGTCAACAAAGAGATCGTGTTCGCCGATAGCAGCTTTCGCCGCATGGACGCGCTCAGGGTCGCGGTCGGGCTCGCTGCCGATCTTCATCTTGACGGAGCGGCAACCGTCGCGCTCTACCCAGCCGGCAAGCTGATCGCACAAATGTTCGTCCGAATAGGACGTGAAACCGCCGCTGCCGTAAATCTGGACCCGGTCCCGGCAGCGGCCCAGCAGGACCGCAAGTGGTACGCCAAGCGCCCGCGCCTTGACATCCCACAGCGCGGTATCCACGGCAGAAATTGCACAAGCGGCGAGGCCGGACCGACCGAGATTGCGGACGCTGCGTTGCATAGCCATCCAGCAGCCTGGAATATCGAAAATATCGCGTCCCAGGATCGCCTTGGCGAGAGCGCCATGGATCAAGGAGACGACGGCAGTATCCGCATAAGTGTAACCGACGCCTTTGTGACCATCGGCGTCGATGTGCACGACGATCAGCGTGGTCGCGTTCCACGCGTAGGTACCGTCGGCTTCTGGACTGTCCGTGGGGATCCGATAGGCCTCGGCTCGTAGCTCGGCAATCGGTCTGCCTCCAATGCCAGATTTCATATCACTTTCCAGGAATGATGGAGGCAAGAACTTGCTTGGCGGTGCCCACAATCATCCCTTCTTCATGCGGGTCGATCTTGACGAGAGATTCGGTGAGATGCTTGGCCTCTTCCAGTGTGATGTGCGGCGGCAATGGTGGCACTTCAGGGTCGGTTTTTACTTCGAGCACAACCGGCCGGTCGCTGGCGAGCGCTTCGTCCCAGGCAGCGCCCATAGCGTCGGGCCGGTCGACATAAATCCCCTTGAGGCCGATCAGTTCGGCAAAGCTGTGATACGGCACGTTGGGGATTTGCTGCGAAGCGTTGAACTTCGGATCGCCCTCCATGACGCGCTGTTCCCAGGTGACCTGATTGAGGTCCTCGTTATTGAAGACGCAGACGATCCAGCGATGGTCGGTCCAGCGACGCCAGTACTTGGCGACGGTGATCAGCTCGGCCATGTTATTCATCTGCATCGCGCCGTCGCCGACCAGTGAGATGACCGGACGGTCTGGATGGGCGAATTTCGCGGCGATGGCATAGGGCACCGCGGCGCCCATCGACGCCAGGCCGCCCGAAAGCGAAGCCATCATGCCGCGCCTGATCTTGAGATCCCGCGCATACCAATTGGCGCAAGATCCGGAATCGCTCGTGAGAATGACGCGGTCTGGAAGCCGCGGCGACAATTCCCAGGTAACCAGTTGGGGATTGACTGGATCGGCGGATTCTTTGGCCCGCGCCTCGAGGGTCTTCCACCATTCGGAGAGATTCTTGCTAATTCTGCTCCTCCACGCGCCGTCGCCCTTCGGCTTGAGGAGTGGCAGGAGTGCCTGCAGTGTCTCAGCCGCGTCACCGACGAGATTGACTTCCATGGGATAGCGCAACGACAGCATGTCCGGCGCGATATCGATCTGCACGCCCCGCGCCTGATCTTCCTTCGGCAGAAATTCGGAATAAGGAAAGCCGGAGCCGATCATCAGCAGGGTATCGCACTCCATCATCATCTCGTAGCTCGGCTTAGTACCGAGCATGCCGATCGATCCGGTCACCCACGGCAGGTCGTCCGGCAGTGCGGCTTTGCCGAGGAGCGCCTTGGCGGCACCGGCCTCTAGCCGGTCCGCGACTGCAATGACGTCGTCGGTCGCGTTGAGCGCACCAGCGCCGACCAGGATCGCGACCTTTCTGCCGCTGTTGAGCACTTCGGCTGCTCGGCGCAGATCTGCGTCATACGGCACGGTCTTCGGCCTGGAAAAGCCCACACCGGAATGAACCGTGCCATGCTTGCGTGGCGGGTCCTCGTAAGCCGAGTCCTGCAGATCGTTGGGCAGAATGATCGCCGTGACTCGGCGTTCGCCGAGCGCAATTCTGACCGCACGATCGACCAGGTGACGTACCTGGGCTGGTGCGGAAGCCTGCTCGACAAATGCTCCCGCAACGTCCTTGAGGAGGCTCGGCAGGTCGACCTCCTGCTGATAATGCCCGCCGATCGCGGTGCGGGCTTGCTGACCGGCAATAGCAAGAACGGGCATATGATCAAGCCGCGCATCGTAAAGGCCGGTGACCAGATGCGAAGCACCAGGACCCGAGGTCGCGATGCATACGCCGAGCTCGCCGGTAAATTTTGCGTAGGCCGAGGCCATGAAAGCCGCCATCTCCTCGTGACGCGCTTGAATGAACTCGATTTCGCCGTCGGCGCGATTGAGCGCCCCGAACACCCCGTTGATGCCGTCTCCGGGATACCCGAATATTTTTTTGACGCCCCAAGCGTGAAGCCGCTCGATGAGAAAATCGCCAACAGTTTTTGACATTCCTAGTACCTCAGCAAAACGCCAAGGTCGGCGCTGCTGCCAATTGTGGGTGAGTATATTTGTTGAACGGTTGTTACCGGCTGAGGTTCCGGCTGGGACGCATTTGATACTGCGCCGAAAACGTGTTCCGAGGAGGCCGCGCTCCACTTGGTCAAATCTCGCGTTCGATTTCCTTTCACGATTTTTTGCAACGCGGAACTTTGCCGGACCGATGCGCATCATCTTTTGTCATGTCGGAATTTCCCTCCATTCCCTATCCTCCCATCGAGAAGCTCGGGCTCATCGGTGATCGTAGAACAGCAGGGCTTGTCGCCGCCGACGGAACGCTGTGCTGGATGACGCTGCCGAACTACGACAGTGCACCCGCATTCGGCGCCGTGTTGGATGCGGCCAAGGGGGGACTGTGGAAATTGGGGCCCCGGGCGCGACATTTTGGCAGCCAGTCTTATGCCTCCGATACGCCGGTGCTGCAGACGACGTGGAGCAACGATCAATTTTCGCTCGATCTTCTCGATTTCATGATTGCACCGGCCAATAACAGAAACGCGGGAGACGCAGAGCGCCGCACGGTGGTACGATGGTTGCGCTGTACACGCGGCCGCGCTAGCTGCCGGATATATCTGCAGCCTCGCGACGATTTCGCGCATCCGATGTCTGCAACCGCAGTCTCCGCTCAGCAAATCGTCTTCGACGAAAGCCATGGGCTCGGCTTCTGGTCGTCGAAGCCGATGCATCCGGCGGGCGGCGTGCTGGACAATGAGATCGAACTCGGCGCAGGAGAGCAAATTTGGTGCGTGTTCGGACCCGGCGAGCACTTACAGCAATGGAGCGCAGATTCGGCGGCGCAAGCGCTGCGGGACACGATTGAGTATTGGCGCCGATGGCTCGGCAAGATCGACTTTCAGGGTGCCAGACGCAAAGGCATCCTGCGTTCGGCCATGGTGGTCCACCTTCTTACTTTCGCGCCGACCGGGGCCTTGGTCGCGTCGCCGACGACCTCGTTGCCGGAGCGGATCGGCGGCAGCCGCAACTACGACTATCGATTGACGTGGATCCGCGATGCTTCGCTCGGGCTTGGATTGCTCGCTAAGCTCGGTCTCACGGAAGACGCTGAGCGCTTCATGCAATGGATCGCAAATCTTCAGGCGGCCGACGAGGGATCGCTGCAGATTCTCTACCGGATCGACGGAAGCTCCAAAGCATCGGCCATCAGGCGCGATGACATCGAAGGATATCGCCAGTCAAAGCCCGTTCAATTCGGCAATGCAGCCGAGTCCATGATCGAAATCGATTCCTACGGTTATCTCACGGACTGCGCCCTCACCTATCTGGATAGCGGCGGCAAGTGGGAGCCGCAATACTGGTCCACCATCTGCCGCGTCGCCGACTACACCGCGGAGAATTGGCGGCGGCCAGGATCGAGTATTTGGGAGCTTCGACCGCAGCAACAGTTCGTTACCAGCAAGGTCATGAGCGCCGTCACACTTGATCGCGCTCTGTCAATTGCGCGGCGCACCGGCCAGAACGGTGATTTCTTGGCACGATGGGAGGCTGTTCGCGTAGAGATCATCGCCGAAGTGATGGAGCGCGGGTGGAGCGATCGCCTCGGAGCGTTTCGGCAGCGCTATGATTCTGAAACCGTGGACGCCGCCGCCCTATTGATCCCGATCATGGGGCTTTTGCCGGTCGATCACCCACGGGTCACAACCACAATAGCCAAGCTCGTCGAACATCTCGATCTCAACGGGTTTCTTCACCGCTTCGTCTCCAGCGAGTTTTCGGGGGATGGGTCACGCCCGATCGGAGAGGAAGAAGGCGGTTTCCTGATGTGTTCGTTCTGGCTGGCGCAAGTCTTGGCGCAACGCGGTGATGTCGAACGTGCCGACGCCATCCTGCGCCGCGCCGAAGCCGTTGCCGGCGAACTTTGCTTGTTTGCCGAAGGAATGGATGCCCGGAACGCCACGTTTTTGGGTAATATGCCCCTCGTTTTCAGCCAGGTGGAATATGCCCGAGCCGCCATCGCTATTGGCGAACAACGTGCGCAGCGATCATAGCGCCCTCACAAGCCTGCCCGCACGAGCTCAACGAGAGGCCCGGCCTACCAGCACACCAACAGCCAACATGGCGATACACCCGGCGATCACGGGAACCAGCCGCGTCGCCGGTCCGCTGGTGACGAGAGCGTGCCGCGCGGCTTCTGTGGTGAACCCGCCCCGAGTGCGATGCAAGTCATGAACCGGAGCCATAAGGTTATCGCGGCGCTCGGCGGAAACCGGCTCTTTCGTCTCCTGCGCATCAAATGCCGCATGCGCCAAAAACCAATCAAGAAATTGCGGCAGCACCATATTGCCGAGAATGACCTTGATGGTGCTCCAGCCGACCCAATACTCACGTTTGGGATTCAACGCGGCGCGAAACGTCGCGTCCGCAATCACTTCAGGCTCGATCACCGGCGGCACTGGCCGGGGCTGCTTCTTCATGTGTGTTCGCGCCCAGTCAAACTGCGGCGTGTTCACCGCCGGCAGTTCCATGATCGTCAGCTTTATAGCGCTGTGAGCATGGATGAGTTCGCTGCGCAGCGAATTCGTGAAACCGCGAATGGCATGTTTCGCGCCGCAATAGGCGGACTGCAAGGGGATGCCGCGATAAGCGAGCGCGGAACCGATTTGAATAATCGTCCCGCGACCGCGCGGGCGCATATGACGCAGCGCCGCCATGGTGCCGTGAACCGCGCCAAGGTAAGTAACCTCTGTCACGCGGCGAAACTCGGCAGGACTGATCTGCCATACCGGCGCGAACACTGTCACCATGGCGTCGTTGATCCACACATCGATCGCGCCGAGCTGAAGTTCGATTTCGTCGGCCGCCGCAAACATCGCCTCCGCATCCGAAACATCTGTTGCTGCGACAAACGCCGAGCCGCCCAGTCCTTCGATTTCGCGCTTGACTTCGGCCAGCGCGGCTGCATCGCGCGCGATCAACCCGACTCTGGCGCCGGCACGCCCAAAGCGGCACGCAATCGCTCTCCCGACGCCTGCTGAAGCGCCGGTGACGACCACCGTCTTGGTCATTTTCGTGGCTTGGTAATCGGCCATGGACCGGTTGTTTTTCGAACGTCGCTTTGTCGTTGTGCCGACGCCGACAAAGCATCGGCGTCTGCACAAGGCTCGCTTAAAGTAAGGTGACTACGAATGGCTCGCGTTCCAGCGTCCGTTATATTTGAATTCCGGCGCCGCCTTCAGCTGATCGGAAGTCGCATTCGTCGTTGCATGCCACTTCTTGTCGGAATCGTTGTACACGACCGTCACATCCGACGGATTAACGGCGACGTAATGATCGCCCAATCCGAGGAAACCGCCAACGGAGAGTATGTAGGCCTGGGGGTGGCCGAGCGGGCCGAATGCAACGTCTTTGATCTGGCCGATATTTTGTTCGGCATTATTATACACGTCGAGCCCGATCAGATTCGACGTTAGATCGTCGTTCTTTGCGACGGACACGAATTCCGAAGTGCCCGCGGCGGAGGGGTTCGTGTCGGTGCCATTGGATCCGATTTCCGCAACTTCGGTGACCGAACCCGGGCTGACGCTCATCATGACGGGATTCCCATCCTGATCTTTGGCTCGGATCACGAACGAACTCGGCATCATTTGAATATCTGAGAATCCAGAACCCTGCAGCATGGTTCGCAGATGTTCGCGCAGGGAACCCGCATTGCCGGCGTTTGAATTGGCCGCTTGCGATGTCGCCGGATTGCTGACCGGCGCGTTTGGTTGGGCCATCGCGGCCGAAGGAAGAAGCAATAGGCTTGCTGCAGCAAGGACAAGTGAAAGTCGCATCGAGTATCTCCCTTAGGCCCCTCCTACAGCTGAAATCGGAGCGGAGCGGACACGTTCCGTGAACTTTTGGACATGACGCCGATCACCAACGTCCGCGCCGCGGCGCATTGAAGCACCTGAAAGGCTGCTGATCGGTGGTGGAACAATCCTCGATGTTCAAACGAGCGACGAAATAAAGGACGACCCGCACCGCCACACTTTAATCACCCACGCTCAGGTCCTAAGCGCTTAAATTTCGATTTGCCTGCTGATTTGTATAAACTGATCGCTCGGAAAATTGAACCGGTCGGCAGGCTGTACCGAATTGCGATACATGAACGAGAATAACCGCCGCCGCCATGCGGGCAGCCGTGGCTTACGTTTACGGGCCGCAACATGGTCGCGTTCGCTGAAATAAAGCGCACCGTCGGGGTCCAGCGGGCATTTGGACCGTTCGCGATTGAGCGCACCACAGACGTCCGGATTCTCAATGAAGCCGAAGCGAACCGTCACGTGCCAAAAGCCTTCGCCCAATCGCTCGACGCTAAGCCGACGTTGCGCACTCACACGCGGCCGTGCGATGAAGTGCACGGTGAGCGCGATCGCCTCCTCGTAGAATGCGCCCATCTGTCGCACGTGATCGGCAATGAGCACCGGAACGCAGCCGCGCAATCGCGTTAGGAAAATCGCGCGACCGGGCACACGGTTGATTTTGTGCCCATGCAATTGTCTGACGAATTCCGCGATAGTGGTTGTGTCACGTTCCTGCCGGCGATGCATCGCGTCGATGCCGGCATGCCATGTCGTCATGACGATGAATATGAGGGCGCCGATCAGCAGCGGCACCCATCCGCCATCGGCGATTTTCGTAAGATTGGCGACAAAAAATGCCATGTCGATGCACAGGAATAGCGAAAAAATCCCAACGGCCACCCCAGCTGGCCATCGCCAGAGCACACGCATGATGCGATAGAGGATCGCCGTCGTCATCAGCATAGTGGTGGAGACCGCAGCCCCGTAGGCGCCACTCAGCCTGTCTGAACTGGCAAAAATCACGGTCAACGCGAGCGTCCCGGCCATCATCAACCAGTTCACGAAGGGCACATAGATCTGCCTAGATTCCTTTGAAGACGTTTGTGTGATGTGCAAGCCGGGCAGCCAGCCCAGTTGCATGGCTTGACGGGTCAACGAAAATGATCCGGTAATGATGGCTTGGCTCGCGATCACGGTCGCCATTGTCGACAATACAATGCCCGGATAAAGGAGCCATCCCGGCGCGAGCCGGAAAAATGGGTTGTCGCTGCCGCCTGGCGATCCAAGAGCGATGGCGGTCTGTCCAGCGTAATTCAGCAGCAAAGCTGGCAGAACGACAGCGATCCAGGCGACGCGGATCGGCACGCGGCCGAGATGTCCCATGTCTGCGTACATGGCCTCGGCGCCAGTGACGCACAGGAAGACAGCTCCCAGAATCGCGAGACTCTGACCGCCGTTATGGGCAAGAAAAAAGAGCGCATAGGCGGGGTCGGCGGCGACCAGAACCTGTGGGGCGCGGACAATTCCCAACACGCCGATGGCGGCGATAAAGACAAACCATCCCAGCATAATTGGCCCGAAGGCGATCCCAACCGCCGCCGTGCCGTAGCGTTGTATCACAAATAGCAAAAGCAAAATCGCGGCCGCAATCGGCATAACGTAGGGTACAAAATCGTTGCTTGCGACCTTCAGCCCTTCTACGGCACTGAGCACCGAGATCGCCGGGGTAATCATGCCGTCGCCGTAGAGCAGCGCCGCTCCGACCAGACCGCATACGATGAGATAACGGTTACGGCCGCGCCAACTGGCGTGCGTAAGCGACATCAAGGCAAGAATACCGCCCTCCCCTCGGTTATCGGCGCGCATGACGATGAGAGCGTATTTCAACGCCACAATAACAACGAGCGTCCAGAAAATTAGCGAGAGGCTCCCGAGCGCGCTCATCTCATCGAAACGTCCGCCCACGATCTTGCCGATGGCACGAAACACGTAAAGAGGACTCGTGCCAATATCGCCGTAGACGATACCGAGCGCGGTTACGAGGCTGACCGGCTTGAAGCCTGCACCGCTGCCGGCCGTTGCCGTGCCAGACAAGCAAAAATTCCCTGAAACTCAATACACCATGCGAGATAACGTCAGTCCGGCCCCGAAGTTCATTACATGTCCAGAACAATCCCGCGGAAGAACCTCGTATCGAGCGCAATTCGCAGTCACAAATGCCATACACGAACGACAGATTCACACAATCGATTGCAAAAGTTGATGCCTCGGAAGTGTGGACATTCGCGTTCGGTAGCTGAGACGGACCCTGGGGGACCGCCGTGCCGGCACTGCCTTCGAGTTAGCGGATCGTGCTCAACGAGCGCCGGTTCGCGATACAGATAATACGCATCAACAATCGAGCGCACGGCGTGCCGTTCAAGGCCGCTGATCTGCTTGCGGGGGCATCGCGTGCAGAGCGCCGCTTTGATCGAGTCGTTGGCAAACGATGGGATGTTGAATCAGAAGTCCTGGGCAAATGGCGACCGCGCACATCGGGCGCGCATCCTTAGGCAGCGCACAGCGTCGGGTTCGACATCAGCGACTACGCCACCGATCTCGGCCTTGATCCAATGGAATTCCCCCGTAAGCGGGGCGGACAATTACGAGGGGCAACCTGTCCCAAGGCGCGCTTCAACGACGCACTGTTTTCTATGTTCTGGACTACACACGCCTCTTTAGGACCGGCTGGTCGCGCGGCAATTTGCGCAGGAACGACTGGTTCATGATCCCTATTTGGATGGCGGCACGCGGGCTTGCACCAAATCCGCCCGCACTGCCTGTGGCCCCGACCAATTCTAGCCCCAGCCCCTGGCCGGGGCCACACCGGGGGATCGAATAAAATCACAGCCATCAGCACCTTGAGAAACCCGTTCACTTGGGGAGAACACGCCGCGCCGTGTTCCCGCAAGCCCCTGCCCCGTTTTGATTTTTGGCTGACTGAACGGCGCATTGTCGCACGACCAAAAGTCAATTCGACTCTGAGCGCCTAAAGGCTTTCATCGCGCCGCGCGGCTGGACCGCAATGTTCGAAACCTTGCCGGTCAGGACGGTGACTTGGCCGGCCGCGATTTGCCGCGCGTCAGCGCTGATCGATTTCCGGCGCAGTACGATATCGGTGCACGTTCCCGACCGCTAGAAATGAATATCAGCCGAAATCCCTAAAACGGGCAGCGACTCTCGTTTCACGAATGGCGAGCAGCATTCGGCCGAATGGTGAGTGCTACAACGCTATCATCCTGCCCGACTTAGCATCGTGTCGGACGAGCGCAATAGCTCCCGTGATATCGCGTGCGAAACCGATAAATGTTCTTTCTATCCAATCCTGTCTTTGGACGACGAAGCAGCCATTATGTTCGGTTACGTAGTATTTTCTGTTTCCGCAACTAAATGTCTGTTGGTATTCGTCTTGCTCGCAATGAGAGGCGTCGCTCTGTGCCATGGATATATCTCCCTAAATTGATTAGTCCTCCAAAAAGGAGTTCCATGTTTAAAATGGTTTCGCAAGGTTGTGATGTCCTGACTTGAGCGTTAACTAATCGAAAGAAACTCACGATTTTGCGATCCGCAAAATCGCCGCCCTATAAAGCTCCGGTACGTTTCGTCAAATTACACTTACCTCACACCCCAACGGGCTGTGGCGCCATCGAGGCTTCTTCGATCGCGCCGGGCAGCGGCTGTCCCTTGGTCTCCGGCAGAAACAGTGCCACCACGAGGCCGAGAATGAAGAACAACCCGATGATCGTTGCGGCTGGACCATAGCCACCGAGCCCGACGATCAAGGTGCCTGCAATGAGCGGACCGATGCAGCCAAGCAGGCGCGGTGCATTGAAACAGAAGCCGATGGCGGTACCGCGCATCCGGGTCGGAAACAATTCGGGCAGCCAGACCGGAGCCCAGGCCCAAATCCCCAAAGTAAAGAAGCCGAATACGCCGACCCAGGCCAGCAGGATATCGATGTTGTGCGGCCACAGGTAAACGACGGGCGTGAGGATCAGGCACGCCAGATAGAACAGCATGGTCACCGGCTTGCGGCCGATCGCGTCGGAGAGGAAACCCAGACTGATGAATCCAAAGGTGCCGCATATACCGGTAACCAACCCGGCGTATCCAGCCCAAGCCGCCGCCGGCAGGTGGGCTTTGGCAGCAATCGAGCCGACAAAGGTCGGGACGAAGGTGCTGACGCCCCAGAAGGCGAAGGTCACCGACAGCATCATCAGCAGCGAGCCGATCAGCGGCCAGCGCACGGTCCGATCGGCGAACAGATCGACGAGTGTAAACCGCGTCAGCGCCGCATGTTCATCGGACAATTGTGCACCGCGCCGCTTGAGAGTGCGGGCGTCGCAGCGCCGCTCGTTCGACCGCTGCCACTTGGCCGATTCGGGCACATGCCGGAGAATCCAAAAAACTGTGAACGCTGGCAGCACGCCGATGAGGTACATCCAACGCCAAGCGTTCGGGCCGGTTCCGCCGATCGCAAGCCATACCAGCGAGGCAAGGATGGCGCCGAGGCCGGCACCAGATTGCATCAGGCCGGCGCCCCTGCCGCGGGCATGGTCAGGCCACAGCTCGGCGACAATCGATGCGCCGGTCCCCCATTCGGAACCGACCGCAACGCCAACGATGAAGCGCAGGACCGCCAGAGATTCCCAGCTCCAAGATGCCGCACTCAATCCCGTAGTCAGCGAATAGGCGAGGATCGCCAGCATCATTGTTCGCTTCCGACCGATGTAATCGGCGATGATTCCACCAAGGACGCCGCCGACGCCCCAGCCGAAAAGCGTCGCGGCGATGATATAGCCCGCATACCGGGGAATAGATGCGTATTCTGTAGGAGCGACCAATTGATGTAATGCGAAGCCAACTGTGACGAAAAGTGCGAAGAACTCGAAGCTGTCCAGCGTCCAACTGAGATTGGCGGCGACAAGTGTTTTCCACTGCGCGCCGCTGAGCGAGCGATACCACGGTGAAGATAGAACGGCTTGATTGGTAGCCATTGGACGGATCCTCCATCGGCATTGCGCGGGCCCGCTCTGTTTGCTTCACGTGCCCGATCAAACGTTCCAGACGAATGTCTTGTAGCCGGCAAAGCAGCCATGCCCATGGACATGGAACTTTTCTGAGGAACGGGCAGAGGAGCCCAAAAGTTCCACGTTGGCGCTCAAATCCCACAAGGACAAAATGTCCCGCATCAGTGCGACCCCGGAGACGTGGCAGCCAGCGATCTCGTGATCACCAGATGGCAAACAGGCAAGTCAGCGTAAAGGGCACCACAACGAGCCCAAGATACAGCCACGTTTGATAACCCCTCTTGCTTTGCGGCCCCCCTTTGAAGACGTGTACGACCAGCCATACACAAACAGCCAATCCCAAGGCCATCCGAACGAGATCATCCAACCTGACCGATGCCAAATACACGCTCTCGCGCTCCGGCAAGGAAGCGCGCAGCGTCAATATGCCGAGCAACAAGATGAATGTCGTGCGCAGCAATGTAGCCGCTATCCGAAGAGGAATCGGGACTTGAGCCCGTGGCATGTTTCGGTCGGTAAAGTTGGATTCGGCCATGGGGTCACCTTGAGCTGCGCACATTCCTCATTTGCGAGAGCCCGGATGCAACTCAGGACTGCACCGTGCAAGGCCTCCGATGAGCGCGCCGTTATGCGAAGTCGGGCCGCGTCTGGACCGCCAATAGTCAGATCATGTCATTCTTGGATTTTTGCTATGCGACACATAGGAGTTCTACTGCCGTGATCTAACGGACCGTGATCTAACGGACCGTGATCTAACGGATCGTGATCCATACAGGTAATGGCGACGGCGATAGCGTAACAATGATAAAGCATCATACGCCTTCTACTCGCGTTTAAAAAAATTATTCCACACTTGATGCATGTGCGGGATTTCTGCCTCAAGCAGAGGCACGAAGAGCCGTTCGCCCTCACGCCGCACCAGGCCGACGCGATCGAGCGTCTCGAGAGCTTCGGCGATCTCGAAATCAACGTCGACCCCGAAGTGTTTCGCGAGCCACGTCTCGATATGAATTGCGACTTCCGCCGCCGTGGGCGCCTTAGCGGCCTTGCCGATGAAATGATATGCGAGTACCGCCTGCTTGCACTCCTGGTCTTCGGCGATGGCGATCAGATAGTCAAAAATGCCCGCATTGTTGTTGACGTTGCGGAAGTAAATATTGTCAGAGAGCTCCATATGGTATTTTAGCGTTCGACGTTGATATTTCAGCCATCGATGTATGCCGAAGCCGCCGAGTGCTACGATCCCCATAAGGGCAGCGAGCGCCGTCTTCATCTCGGCGTTCGCGACCGATCCCGACCCGCCGAGGTAAACTCCGATCACGACGAATAGGACCGAAATCGTGGCGTAGAGCTTGAGGAGGATAGGAATGCCGCCAACAATCGCCGGTACGCCGAGGAACGCCTTGTCGAAAGTGCTCATGACGACGCGTGCATTGGGAAACAGAGCGTACAGATCGCCACACGCGATGTTGCGAAAATATTTGAGCAGCACCGAACCCGGTACAATCTTGCGGCGCTTCAAGACGCGCAATTCACGCCGCGAACCGATCTCGCCCTTGGTTTTCATCGCCACCAGCAGAACGACGTCGTCGAACACCTCAATCTCGACCTCGCGCCGCCGCAGTCCGAACCATTCGCTGATCTCAGATCGTTCGACGTGCCTCCCGCGCCGGTAAAAGCGCACCTCGCGGAAATCGTCGTGTTCCGCCTTGACTTCAACCAATACCATACACATGCGGTGCGCTTCGACGATGTCATCGTGCGATAGCTCCTCAAAGTTAGCGTCTTTGAGTAGTACGCCGAGCGACCTGATGAGATTTTCATAGGCGCCATCGCTCGTCTCGCGGTCAAAAAGGTTGAGACTCGCGACCTCAGGACTGAAATTGAAGTAATCATCGCGCAGTCGGTCGAGCGTCTCTGAATATTCGTAGTGGCATATATTCCGCAAAGTACGCGCAAAGCGCCGAAAGAGCTCGCATTCCGCACGATCTGCGAAGTCACCCTGTCTGATCAGGGCGCTGAACAAATCTTCTTTGCGAACAGGGATGAATTTATCGCGTCCCTCGCTCGCAGCCAATTGCGAGAGGCCAGTTGTCGCATCCAAATGACGGATCGCTCTGGCAGATTCGGCGAAGTCGTGTGCTCGACGCCCTCCCCGGTTTCCGAGCGGTATCGTTTCGAATGGACTCGTTGTTGTCCGCACTTTGCTTCTCAACCAGGGCCATCGATAAAACCGGCATTTTTCGGACGCACAGGCTGCAACGACTTGTTTGACGCAAAGCCTCTAGCGACGCCGCTGGCTTAGTTCCGTCAGGTAGCTGACAAATGGGCAAACACACGTCGCCGCATCCGTCACCCACGGCGCGACATCACGCAGCCGGCGCGCGTTTAGGATTGCCCAGTGTGTGGGCTTGCAAAAAATGCTATCGGCATAGTCCATCAGCATTCCAAGGCGAAGATAGTAATGAACAAGCCAGGGAAATCTCGACTCCGAAGCAAAGTTGAAGAGTTTTTTGGCCACTCGTCTTCTCAGTCGGATTCGTCGACAGGTCCAACAGAACCGCGTGGTCCGATGAACCAGACTACAATCAACATTTGGTACGTCATCGCTGCACTCATGTGCTTCACGTTAATCCAGAGTTTCTATCAATCGAGCAAACAGTACACGATGATACCTTACAGCGAGTTCCAGACACTGCTGAGTGAAGATAAGATCGACCAAGTCTGGATTGAGCAGAACACCATCGAGGGAACGCTCAAAAAGCCTGACGACGGCCTTAAACAGTTCGTCACCACGCGGGTCGCGCCATACCTCGCTAATGAGCTCGATAAGCACCATGTCACGTTTTCCGGCGAGATTCCCAGCACTTGGCTGGCAGACATCTTGTCCTGGATCGTTCCGACGGCATTGTTCTTCGGGGTGTGGCTTTTCTTCTTTCGTCGCTTTGGGCAGGGCGCAGGTGGACTGATGGCCATCGGTAAGAGCCGCGCCAAAATCTATGTCGAAACAGATACCAAAGTAACGTTCGCTGATGTCGCCGGGGTCGAGGAGGCGAAGGCCGAGCTGAAGGAGGTCGTCGAGTTCCTCAAAGATCCGAAGGGTTACGGCCGGCTTGGCGCGCATATTCCCAAGGGCGTGCTTCTGGTTGGCCCACCGGGTACTGGCAAGACGCTCTTGGCACGCGCAGTCGCGGGCGAAGCCGGTGTTAAATTCTTTTCGATTTCCGGCTCGGAATTCGTTGAGATGTTCGTGGGCGTAGGCGCTGCGCGGGTTCGCGACTTGTTCGAGCAGGCCCGCAAGGAGGCCCCCGCGATCATCTTCATCGACGAGCTCGACGCTTTGGGCGGAGCCCGCGGCGCCTTGGTCTACGGCGGCAATTCCGAGAAGGAGCAGACACTCAATCAGCTTCTGGTGGAGATGGACGGCTTCGATCCCTCAATCGGCGTCATCCTCATCGCCGCCACGAACCGGCCAGAGATCCTCGATCCAGCATTATTGCGGGCGGGTCGCTTCGACCGCCAAGTACTCGTCGACCGCCCGGACAAGAAGGATCGCATCGCGATTCTGAATGTGCACCTAAAAAAGGCGGTGCTGGCGGACGACGTCGATCCCGAGCAAGTCGCCGAATTGACACCGGGCTTCACCGGCGCCGACCTTGCCAATCTGGTCAACGAGGCGGCGCTGTTGGCGACACGCCGCCGGGCAGAGGGCGTGCATCTCCGCGACTTTACCGCAGCTGTAGAACGCATCATTGCCGGCCTGGAGAAGAAGAATCGCTTGCTCATTCCGAAAGAGCGCGAGATCGTTGCCTACCACGAGCTTGGCCACGCCATCGTAGCAATGGCGCTGCCCGGGCAGGACCCAGTCCACAAGATTTCGATCATCCCACGCGGCATTGGCGCGCTCGGTTACACCATCCAGCGGCCGACCGAAGATCGTTTCTTGATGACCAAGGAGGAATTGGAGAACCGTATGGCGGTGCTGCTCGGCGGCCGTGCAGCCGAACACGTTTTCTTCCATCATCTTTCGACCGGCGCAGCCGACGATCTCGTGAAAGCAACTGATGCGGCACGCAGCATGGTGCTGCGTTATGGCATGGACAAGGAACTCGGTCACGTTGCCTACGAACGCGAGCGTCCGCCCATGTTCGGCACACCGGCCCTGCCTAACCCATATGCGCGCGAGTTCAGCGACGAGACCGAGCGGCTCATGGATCACGCCATCCGCAGTTTGGTGGGGCATGCCTTCGATCGTGCGGTCGAGATTCTCAATACCCACTGGACGGTACATGAGAAGAGCGCAAAACTTCTGCTGCAGAAGGAGACACTCGAAGAGGCGGACATCGCCGCACTGCGCGCGCAGATCGTGCCCGCGGAAACCTCGACGTCGAAAGTCATCGAGACAAATCGCGCAACCGAAACCCACGGTCAGGATAACGCTCCCTGACATCAATTTCGGTCAACTGATATTTCGCTGCCGGGATGCGGCACCGCCGCCGGGAAACCTTTTCGCGTTAAGGAACGTTTCCATCAAAGTGGATCAGGGCATTGAGAGCGGACGTCGCCACCAGCCTGACCAAAAAGCCAAAGTTGAACGGGTTCCGTCGACCACGCGCCGGATCGGAGCCCGGAGCACGCCAATGAATTCCGGTTTGATCGGTTCTGAACCTCTTTCTCCAGATGCGCGCCGCGCGCTCCTCGCCGGATGCATCGGCTTCGCCGTCGATTTCTTCGATATCTACCTGCCCATCCTCGCGCTTGCCTCGGTGACGGCATATTTCGAGCCACCTGGGTTGAGTTCCGCCGCAAGTACGACGATTTATTTCTTCATCTTCGCCGTCACTCTGCTCGGCCGGCCCTGCGGCGCGATTGTGTTCGGCCATTTCGCCGATCGGATCGGGCGCCGACGGACGACGATCGTCACCATCGTCGGCTTCGGCACTTTTACCTTCCTGATCGCGCTGCTGCCGGGCTACAGCGCCGTCGGCATCTGGTCGCTAGCGCTGCTGATCGCAATCCGTTTCGTCGGCGGCGTCTTCATGGGCGGCGAATACACCTCGAACAACACGCTTGCGATGGAGATGGTCCCTAAAGAACGGCGCGGATTTGTCGGCGGCGTTCTGCAAGGGGCCTATCCGATCGGCTTCTTCTTCGTCTCGGTCGTGACCACCATCATGTTGAGCCTGACCACGCCGGCCCAATATCTTGCGTGGGGCTGGCGCATCCCCTTCGTCTGCGGGGGCGTCTTGGCTTTCCTGTTCCTCATCTATTATTTGAAAATATCCGAATCCCCGTTGTGGCTGCGAACCGAAAAAAGCCAGGCGCCGCTGAAAGAGCTGGCGTCGGGTCAGCACCTGCGAAATCTCGTGCAGATTCTTGTCATGATGCTCGGATTCTGGTTCGCCGCGCAGTCGGTCATCGGCGTTATGCCCGGGCTGCTGATTCATGAGCTTCGCGTCCCTGCCAACCTCATGACGCACGGGCTTCTGATCACAAGCTTCGTCCAGTTCTTCGCGTTTGTGGCCTTCGGCTTGCTCGGTCAGATGATCGGTCGGCGGCTTGCCATCGTTCTCAGCGGCTTCCTGGTTCTTATCGCCGGCTCCGGCCTCTATGTTGCCGCGGTAATGCACGCTTTTTCCGGCGGCGGGCTCCTCGCAACGACATTCATCGCCTGCCTATGCTATCTCTTGGTCATATCGCCCTGGGGCATCGTGACGACTTATATCTGTGAGCGATTTCCGACGCACGTGCGAGCATCCGGTTACGGCATCGGGTACAGCCTGGCGGTCATCATTCCGGCGTTCGCCGGGGCTTATCTACTGGTGCTCCGGCAGTTCATGCCATACGCCTATACGCCTGTGGTGCTGATCGTGCTCGCGGGCGTGCTGATGATCGTTGGCGCACTGATGGGCCCGGAAACGCGCGATGTTGAACTCGCGGCTGTCGAACAAGCCCCGATTGCCGCAAGAGCGGCATAGGACCTCATGGACCTTTTTAGCATCTGGCATTGGCTGATCGTCGGCGCGGTCCTGCTTCTCCTGTTCGGAGGGCGCGGTCGGGTATCGGAACTGATGGGTGACGTCGCTAAGGGCATCAAAGCCTTCAAAAGCGGCATGGTCGACACCGCGGATGCCCAGACAACAACTGACGCGCCGATCCAGAGCGCCGACCGTAAGCTTTCGGCCGACGATAAGCAGCGCGCCGAGACCGTGAGCGAGGAATAGCGCGGGCGGAGCCAAGTCCGAGGCGCCTGCTCTTTTAATGCATAGCTGCCGGTCCTGTTGTGCCCCGCCGCACCCGGCGTACCAGCAAGAGCACGATCGGGATGAGCCCGGCCGAAAACACGGCCCAGGTGTGAAAAATATCGATATAGGCCATGAGGGCCGCCTGTGTGCTGACGAGGTGACCAATATAGTCCGTGGCCCGCTGCGCCGCCTCGGCGGCCGATCCGTTGTGAGCAAAATATTGGGTGATCCGGCTCATGGTGGACTGGTATGCCTCGCTCGACGGAAACAGGTTCGAGACCAGCCGCGCCTGATGAAATTGCGAGCGTTGCAGAAGCTCGGTATTGGCCAGCGACACGCCGACGCTGCCCCCTAGATTGCGGGCGACATTGATCAGCGCCGAGCCCTGGTTGGTCTTGTCCTGCGGTAGTTCCTCATAGGCGACGACATTTATGGGCAGGAACAGGAACGGTAAACCGATGGTCTGGTAGACCCGGATCAGGGCGAAGAATCCGAAGGTCGGGTCGGGTGGGAGGAACGTCGAATACCACATCGCCAAGGCGATCGCGCCGAGCCCGATCGCCATCCAGTATTTCGGCTGCAGATAGCCGCTAACCTGGCCGGCGACAGGCATCATGACCATCATGACGAAGCCACCCGGCATCATAGCAAGCCCCGCGAGCATCGCCGTATAGGGAAAGTTCGTTTCCATGAGCTGTGGCGTGATCTGATTCGAACCGAACAGAATGGCGCCGACGCCGAGCATGACCAGGAATGCCATTCCGAATTGGCGCTGAAAAATGAGCCGAATGTCCACGACCGGATCGCGATGCGTGAGTTCCCAGGGGACGAAGAAGATGAACGAACAGGCGGCGATCGTGGCACAGGTGACGATCGTGATCGACGAGAACCAGCCGTCGATTTCGCCACGGTCGAGCACGATTTCGAGGGAGCCGAAAGTCAAAGCGATCAGCGCTATGCCGAGCCAGTCGATCTTCAGGCCCCGGGCGAGGCGTTGCTCGCGCTCGCGCTCCAGTGCCTGCGGCTCTACCACCAGCCAATGAACCAGCCCAAGCGAGGCGAGCCCGATCGGCACGTTGATGAAAAAGATCCAATGCCAGGAATAATTGTCGGTGATCCAGCCGCCGAGCGTGGGGCCGACCGTCGGCGCCACGATGACCGCGATGCCGTAGAGCGCGAAGGCCTGCGCCCGTTTCTCGGGAGGAAACGTGTCGGCGAGCATAGCCTGTTCGCTGGTCGGCATGCCGCCGCCGCCGAGTCCCTGCAGGATGCGACACAGGATCAGGATATTGAGACTTGGCGCCAGCCCGCAAAAGAGCGAGGCCACGGTGAATGTAGCCACGCAGATCATGTAGAAGCGCTTGCGGCCGATCACATTGGCAAGCCAGCCGCTGACCGGCAGTACGATCGCATTGGCGATAAGATAGGTGGTGATCACCCAGGTGCTTTCGTTAACGCTGACCGCGAGACTGCCAGCGATGTAACGCAGCGAGACGTTGGCGATCGCGGTGTCGAGCACGACCATGAAAGTTGCAATTGAGACGACGACGGCAATAAGCCAAGGGCTACGATTGCCCGCTGCGGAGCGACTTGTGGCTGCGGACTGATATGGCTGCTCGCTCATCCTGTCTTGACCGTCGGAACGACCGACATGCCCGGGCCAAGCAAGACACTTGGCGGATGATCGAACACGATCTTGACCGGCACACGCTGGACAATCTTGACGTAATTGCCGGTCGCATTCTCCGCCGGCAGCAAGCTGAAGGCTGTACCGCTGCCGGGTTGGATACTGGCGACATGGCCCTTGAAGACACGATCGGGATAGGCATCGACCTCAATAGCGACAGGCTCCCCAGGATGGATGTCGCCCAATACGGTTTCCTTGAAATTCGCGGTCACCCAGACCGTGCGCGGGACGAACATCATCAGCACGTCGCCGACGCTGGCATATTTGCCTTTGGCGGCGGTCAGTCCCGCCACCCGTCCGGCGACCGGTGCAGTAATGACCGTCCGGGACAGGTCGATTTCGGCCTGTTCGAGGGTCGCGCGCGCCTGCTCGATCTGCGCCTCGGCCTGGCCTTGTTGTGCTTGCAGGACGGGACGCTGCTTTTCCGCGGCGATCGTGTTGGCCTGCGCGGCGGCCAAACTGGCCTGCGCCTCGAGTAGACTGGACCGGTATTGTTGCCCTTGCTCGACGGTTGCCGCGCCCTTTCTCACCAGATTTTGGTAGCGGGCATTTTGCTGTTGCGCGAAAGTGAGCGCCGCCAGAGCTTGCGCGGCCTGCTTCCCGGCCTGGTCGATTCGGGCCTGCTGCGCGCCGACCTGAGCTTTGATTTGCGTGAGATTGGACTCGGCCTGGTGGAGCTGGCCGGTCGCGTGATCGACCTGCACCTTGTAGTCGCGGTCATCAAGCCGCACCAGTACAGCGCCCGCTCCAACCAGCTGATTGTCTGTCACTGGTACATCGACCACGGCAGCATTTAATTGCGAACTCACAGGGATCGAACGGGCGAAGATGAAGGCGTCATCGGTGGAAACATAGCCGCTGGCGGTAACGCGCCAGAGCACGATTGCGACGATCGCGACGATGATGAGGACGGCTATCAGGAGCACAAACGCGCGCCGTCGGCGAAGCCTTTCGACCCAGGAACGATCCTTGCGCACCTCTCCGGTTGCGGCATCCGCTTCTTGGCCGATTTCCTGGCGCCGCTCGCTTTCGATGCGCTGATCCATAATCTCTGTGTGAAACGTCTGGCGCGTTGGAAAAATTCACCGGCCGCCTGCCGGCGCAGTCGGCCTTATACGCACAACTTCGTTTGCAAAACTTCATGTGATGGAGCGCGCAGAACGGACAACCGCAATCCGCCGGGCAAAAGGTCGCAATGAAATCACTTTTACGATCGATGACGCACCGGCGCCCGGCGGCCTCGCGCGTCATCGCGCCTGAAGTTCGAGGTCGTCCAATTAGCCCGATCCCGAGGGCGCTCCGGTACCCTTAGTAACCCGGCAACCACGGATCGAGGTAGACCGCCGCGAGCTCACTTTCGAAGCCGGCGCGCGATTCGCTGTCTGGAAAAGCAATTCGTTGAATTGCTTGTGACGGAGGCGGCAACTGCAACACTTTCGCCCTTTGCCTTTCGCAGAGGAGGGTAAGCAAGATCACTTTCCCACTTGGAAACTCAATAGCGTCATGGTGCGCGTGCCGTTTTTCCAGGTTGATCTGCCGAAAGCGGCCGAGCTTGCCCAAATGCTCCTTCCGACGAAACATCTTGAAGGGCCTGTACCATTCCACATCTTTCTCGAAGGCGAGTTCAGTACCTGGAAGCAAACAGATCGCGACCTTGGGATGCTCTACGGCTGCAAAACCGCGGGTGGTCGTGGTAAACGATTTTGTGATCAGTTTGTCGCCAACTCGGGCAAGGCGTGAAGCGACGGAATGCATACTGTAGTCGCACATGTGGCTCTCTCCATTGCGAAGCGTCACACCCTCGTAAAGCGAATTCCGCCTTGGACATGTTCGTTCCGGGGGGCTCTAAGCCAGCGCGTGCGATATGGGATCGCACCCTCTGCTGGTAAGTGCGACTGACTAGGATGCGACCTCCTAAGAACCGGGAACCATCGTGGTGCATCGCCAATTTACTGGTGGGCGATGGAAAGGTCATTGGCTTCGGCAGGAGTGACACAATGCTCGACACGGCTTCCAGGTCCTCGGCGTCCACGACGACAAGCAAGGCAGCCGGCGCGCCGGCGCCGCAATTTTACTTGTTGCTCCATTTAGCGCAGGGGTCGCCGTTCCGGCTCCGGCGCGCGGCGAATATGACGGCGACTGGGGCGTTCTGATACTTACCCGTCGCGGCGCTTCCGATCCTGCCGTTCGCTACGGCAGGATCCTGCCGTTCGCTACGGCATAGACATCACCGACGGCGTGGTCACAAGCCCCAACAACGGCCCGGCCATGGTTCAAGGACACGTTACACCACACGGTTCTGTAAGCGTCAGTGTGCGGTCGGGGCCGCAGTGGGCGACCAGTTCAGGCCGTCTCGACCTTAGGCGCGGTAGCGGCATATGGGAGGGGCAAAGGACAAGCGGCAGCTGCGAAAACACTTGGCTGGCCCGGCGTCGTAGCTACGGCGTCTCAGCGAACGTTCGCGGTGCGCCGCGCTATTATAACTATTATTACAATCACCACTGAGCTCCGACCGTCAGCGGCGGCGATTGCGGCATGAGACCGTCTCGAAGCATGCGTCGGATAGCGTTTTCATGAAGAGGTTTTCTGGTGCGGGTTGCTACGGCGTTGAGGGCGCAGCATCCCGGGCGGACGGCGCACTTCTGCCCCACCGATGGGTCAGACGGTCGAGATAAAGGTAAATGACCGGTATGGTGTAGAGCGTCAGGAATTGCGAGACTAAGAGCCCGCCGACGATGGCGATGCCTAGCGGCCGGCGCAATTCGGAGCCGGCACCCCAGCCAAGCGCCAGCGGCAGGCCCGCGACGATGGCGCACATCGTCGTCATCATGATCGGACGGAAGCGCAGGAGGCAGGCTTGGTGGATGGCTTCCTGTGGAGATTTGCCTTCCTGCCTCTCCGCTTCCAAGGCGAAGTCGATCATCATGATAGCGTTTTTCTTGACGATGCCGATCAAAAGAATGATCCCGATAAAGGCGATCAGGCTGAGATCGTAATGAAACAGCATCAACATCAAGAGCGCGCCAACGCCAGCGGACGGCAGCGACGACAGGATCGTGATGCCATGGATGAAGCTTTCATAGAGCATGCCCAGCACCACATAGACTACGATGATGGCGGCGAGGATCAGCAGCGGCGTCGAGGCGAGCGACGCCTGGAAGGCCTGCGCGGTGCCCTGGAACGAGCCGTGCAGGGTCGCCGGCACATGCAGCTGCGGGCCAAGCGCGGAAATCGCGTCGACGGCCTGGCTCAAGGCGATGCCGGGCGCGAGATTAAACGAGAGCGTGACGGCGGGGAACACGCCCTGATGATTGATCGTCAGCGGCTCGACCTTGTTGGTCAGGCGCGCCACCGCCGAGAGCGGAACCTGTGCGCCATTGGTGCCGGGCACATAGATCTGCGACAGCGCCATCGGCCCGAGCTGATATTTGGGCTGCACTTCGAGAATGACCTTGGTCTGCTGCGTCGGCAGATAGACCGTCGCCACCTGCTGCTGTCCGAAGGCGCTGTAAAGCGTTGCGTCGATGGCGGAGAGCGAGACGCCGTAGGTCGAGGCAGCGTCGCGGTCCACCTCGATGGCGACATGCGGGGATGCGATCTGCTGGTCGGAAGCCACGTCGGTCAGAAGTTTCATGCCTTGCATCTTTCCGAGAAGGATCGGCGCCCAATGATTCAGCTCGTCTGAGTTAGTGTCGGTGAGCGTGTACTGATATTGGGCCTGCTCGAGCCTGCCGCCGATGGTCACGTCCTGGCCGGCCTGCATGTAGAATTTGGCGCCGATCACGCGCGCGACCTTGGGCCGCAACCGCGCCATGACCTGCGCAATTGGCGGCCGCTGACTGAATGGCTTGAGCTGGATGAACATGCGCGCGGTATTCTCGTCGGGATTGTAGCCGGTTGAGCCGGCGAAGCTGACGACGGCAGCGACGGCCGAATCCCGCAGAACGATGCTGGCGAATTGATTGTCGATTTTCGAGATTCCTGCGAAGGAGATGTCTTGCCGCGCCTCGATCTCGGCGAAGATGAAGCCAGTATCCTGTTCGGGGAAAAAGCCTTTGGGAATGACGTAATAGAGATAGCCGGTGAGGACGATGAGCGCGATGGTGCTCGCCAGCGTCAGGCGCTGATGGACGAAGACCCAGCGCAGGCCGCGATCATATCCGTCACGCATCCGATCGAAGAAAGCTTCGAAGGCGCGGTTGATGCGTCCGGGCGGCCGCTCCCGCTCGCGGGCGAGAAAAAGCGCGCACATCATGGGTGTCAGCGTCAGCGCAATGAAGGCAGAGGCGACCACGGCGATGCTCACCGTCATCGCGAATTCATGGAACAACCGCCCGACGATACCGGACATGAACAGGATTGGAATAAACACCGCTATCAGCGAAAAGGTGATGGAAATGATGGTGAAGCCGATCTGGCCGGCGCCCTTGAGCGCCGCCTCGAACGCGCTCTCACCGGCCTCCATGTAGCGCACGATGTTCTCGATCATCACGATGGCGTCGTCGACCACGAAACCGACCGCGATGGTCAGCGCCATCAGCGAGAGGTTGTCGATGCTGTAGCCGAACAGATACATCGCGCCGAACGTGGCGACGATCGAGAGCGGCACTGTGACGCTCGGAATGGCCGTCGCCCAGGGCTTGCGCAGGAACGCGAAGATGATCAGAACGACCAGGACGATCGTTGCGATCAAGGTCATTTCCACGTCGCTCACCGATGCCCGGATATTTTCCGAGCGATCGCTGACAAGGTCGACATGCACGGAGCGGGGAATCGAGGTTTCTAGCTGCGGCATCATCGACTTGATCTGATCGACAAGCTGGACGGTATTGGCATCCGAGGCACGCTCGATTAGCAGCAATTCGGAGGGCTTGTTGTCGAACCAGGCCTGCGTGCGCGAGTAGACGGAAGAATTGATGACATCGCCGATGTCGCCCACCGTCACCGGCGCGCCGTTCTGATAAGCTATAATGACGCGGCGGAATTCGCCGGCTTTGAACAATTGGTCATTGGTGTCGAGGGGGAGCTCCTCCTGCGGACCTTCGAGATTACCTTTTGGAGAATCGAGCGTAGCATCGGTAAGCGCGGTTTGAACTTGCGCAAGGCTGATGCCGCGCGCAGCGAGCGCCGCCGGATCGACCTGGACGTGTACGGCGGGCTGCTGTTCGCCGGCCACCACCACCTGTCCGACACCGGGCACGGTAGACAATGACTGGGCTAGGATTGTGTTGGCGTAGGTGTCGAGCTGATATTCCGGCATGGCGTCCGAATGAACCGCATAAATAAGCACAGGCCGGTCTGCCGGGTTCGTCTTGCGATAGGTCGGCGGATTGGGCAGATTTTTCGGCAGCAGGCCGCTGGCCGCATTGATCGCCGTCTGTACGTCGCTCGCGGCACCGTCGATGTTGCGGCTCAAGTCGAATTGCAGCGTTATGGTCGTCGTACCAAGCCCGCTGGCCGACGTCATCTGCGCCAAGCCGGGTATTGCGGTGAACTGATCTTCCAGTGGCGTCGCCACGGTGCTCGCCATGGTGTCGGGGCTCGCGCCCGGCAATTGCGCAGTCACGACAATGGTCGGAAACGAAATATTGGGCAGTGCGGCCACCGGCAGCAGTTCGTAGGAGACGAATCCGAACAGGCAAATGCCCGCCATTAGCAGGGTCGTTGCGATCGGTCGCCGGATGAAGATTTCCGAAACGTTCATCGCGAACTAGCTCGTTTGTGGCGGCGACTCGATGTTCACCTTGACACCGTCGGCCAGCCGGTACTGACCATTGCTCACGACTTTTGCGCCGTCGGATATGCCCTTGGCGATCACCGCAATGCCGAATTGACGCGCCGCGACCTGAACGTCGACGCGGTGCGCCGTGTTGTCTGCGCCAATGACGTAGACATAGGATCCGTTGGGACCGTCCATCACCGCGGTCGCCGGCACCGTCACGACGTTGCGCCGCATCGCGAGGATCAGCTTGACTGAAACAAATTCACCGGGCCAAAGCGTCTCGTTGCTGTTGGCGAAGGTGCCCTGCAGCATGATCGTGCCGGTCGAGGTGTTCACCTGATTGTTGACCAGCGTGACTTTACCCGTTGCCAAAAGCTGCCGGCCTTGCGAAAAGGCCTCGACCCCTAGCGGCGCGGCCACCTGATTTCGCATGATCTGGTTCAGCAAGGTCTGCGGAACGCTGAACGTCACGTAGATTGGCTTTAATTGCGTGATCGACACCAAGACGTCGCTGGCAGTCGTCTGCCCGCTCGTTGTCGTGCTGCTCGTCGTCGACGTGTTCGACGTCGACTGGCCGCCGATCTGCGGCCCCACGAGATTGCCGCGATCAACCAACAGCGCGCCGACGCGCCCCGAGATCGGCGCGATGACGTGGCAATAATCGAGATTGAGTTGAGCAGTCTCGACATTGGCCTGATCGAGTTCGACCGTGCCCTTATCCTGCTGCACCACGTAGATCTGGTCTTGCGCCTGCTGGGCCGCGATCGATTTCTGACTCTCAAGCGTCTGGTAGCGCTTGAGGTCCATCTGGGCCTCGCTGAGCACGCCCTCGTCGTGCGCCAATTGCGCCTTGGCTTGATCGAGCGCCGCTTGATAGGGGCGCGGATCGATCAGGAACAATTCCTGGCCTTCCTTCACATCCTTGCCCGGCGCGAACTCGACCTTCTCGATCGTGCCGGTAACACGGGGCTGCAAGGAGACCGCGTCAATAGATTGTACATTGCCGAGCGCATTGACGATTTCAGGAACATCCTTGCGCGCTGCGACGGCCGCGGTGACTGGAATGGCCGCGCCGGTGCTAGTGCCGTTTGCCGGAGACGTGCGGCTGCTCAGCTGCCGAACGCCCAGCCCGATAAGGCCGATAACGACCAGGGCGCCAATGATTGCGATGTGGCGCCGCCTTACAAATTGCGGCAAGGACTTCATAAAAGCACCTGGTTATAGCGATCAGACCCGGCGATCGACATTGTTGGAACGCCGACGAGGTCAGAGATGTTTCGTAAAAGTTCCGCAACGTGCGACAAATCGCGTCGGCTTTCCGCCGCGGACTAACGAGCGGACTCAATCGGACGAGGAGCGTTCCGGTGGCAAGCCTACTTCGCGACAAGCTGTTTGAGAGCGGTCGGGATAGCAGGGTTGGATTCCGTACCGCGCAGCCTTTCGCGGAGGTGCGCGCGATCAAGCGCGGCACCATCTACGAGCAAAGCGACGGCGGTGATAAGGACGCCGACGCCAAGCTGGCGAAACTCCGTGCCGCGACTTGACGCGAACACGATGGTGGCGGCGACCAGACACCATTGCGTCGGCCGGGTGCAGGAGGCTGCGGCGCACGTCGCAGGCAGATGAACTAATTAAAAGACATTAATTAATTCCGCGGACCGGAGCCGAAACTGCTGATACTGCGTTTCAAATGGACAGCGGCGCACTGCGCACGCATCCTCGTTTCCGGAGATAGTGCTATGGCTGGAGATAACACGCCTCGTTTGGATGAGGCGACCAAGCGGAATCCATTGACCCGTTTTCGCATTGCCTTGATGGCTTCGGTCGGAGCGGTCGGCATTACCACGTTGGCTCTGATAAGTGTCGTCGCGCTGAGCGGTGCAACATCTGCCACGCCCGAATCGGTAGCAGGTTCGACTGCCGCGATCGGACAGGAGCTGACCAGCTTCGCCGATCTCGTGGCCAAGGTCAAACCCGCCGTTATCTCAGTGCGGGTCAAGATCACCAAGTCGACCGATATGACCGATCCAGTGTTGCCGGCGCCGCCCGGCTGGCAGTTTTTCCACTTTGGGCCGAATGCGGGAGAGCGCAGGGAGATCGTCACCGGCGAAGGCTCAGGTTTCTTCATTTCGTCCGATGGCTATGCCGTGACCAATTATCACGTGGTCGACCACGCCAAATCCGTTGAGGTCACCACCAGTGATGGGACGATCTATCCAGCGAAAGTGGTCGGCAGAGATCCGAAAACGGACTTGGCTCTGCTCAAAGTCGAGGCCGACAAGACATTCCCGTTCGTGCAATTTGCCGCACACCCGCCGCGGGTGGGAGATTGGGTCGTCGCCGTCGGCAACCCGTTCGGGCTTGGCGGAACCGTCACCGCCGGAATCGTCTCCGCGCGCGGCCGCGATATCGGCTCAAGCACTTACGACAACTACCTGCAGATCGACGCCCCCATCAACAAGGGGAATTCGGGCGGACCGGCCTTCAATATGAATGGTCGCGTGATCGGGGTAAACACCGCGATTTTTTCGCCATCGGGCGGCTCCATCGGTATCGGCTTCGATATTCCGGCAAGCACCGTCAAAATGGTCATGAGCCAACTCGAACAGAAGGGCTACGTTGTCCGTGGCTTGTTGGGCGTCCAAATACAGCCGATGACCCCGGCAATTGCTGACAGTCTGGGCATGAAACAGGCCAAGGGCGCGCTGGTCGACGAACCGCAGCCAAATACTCCCGCCGCCGAAGCCGGGATTAAAAGCGGTGACATCATCACGGCGGTCAACGGGAAGCCGATCAAGGATGCGCGCGTACTGGCGCAGGCCATTGCAACGGATGCACCGGGGACATCAATCCAGCTCAGCGTCTTGCGCAACGGCCAAACGCAGACCATCGACCTAAAGTTGGCGCAGATGCCAGAGCAAAAAGAGGCGAATGCACAGACCTCACAACAAGGCGACCAACAGCAGGCTAAACCAAGCAGTGAGTCGCATCTTGGCCTCTCCCTGGCTCCCGCGCGAGATGTCGCAGGCTCCGGCGATAACGGCGTCGTTGTGCTCGGCATGGATCCGAATGGTCCGGCTGCACAAAGTGGGATGCAAGTCGGCGACGTGATCCTCGACGCGGCCGGAAAGGCGGTCGAAACGCCGTCGCAGGTGCGTGACGCGGTCAACGAGACTCATTCGGATGGAAAGCACGCCATCCTCATGCGGGTTAAAACTGCTCAGGGAACGAATTTCATCGCGGTCCCGATCGGATAACGAGAAGACGGCAAGAACCTAGCCGGGAAGCGCTGACACGACAAAAGATGCGTGTCATCGAGTTCCCTTACGCTTGCATACCTGCGAGGCGCGAAACGCGACGATATCACGCACAACCTCGCTCCTGCGGCCCGCGTTTACCAACGTTGCTTTACCCTCACCTGCGCTGGCATCCGCGCGCAGTCGTAAGTCGCGGGCCATTGGGAGGAAAAAATAACTACCCGAAGATCACTATTGTTCGCCGGACTTGGCTCGCTGACAGCCGTTGCCGCCGGCGGTCGCATGAGCACTGATGCCGATCCGGCTCCGGCGCTGCAGAGAGTCAATGTCGTCATTCCGGCGGAAAGCGTCTTCGTTTTGAATTACCTTGGCGCCAAGGATGCTGGCGTGTTTGCCAAGCATGGCATCGACATTTCAGTCGACGCGCGGCCCTTTGCCGGCTTTCTTGCCGGCCTGCCCAGTCAGGTGTCCATGGTTGGCACTTTTTCCGGCATCGAAGCTATCGAGAAGATCAACGAGGGTGTGGATTGGGTCATCATCGGCGGCGGGTTGACGGTGGTGCAGGATGTCATCGTCGTAAGGAATTCTCCCTTTAAGACCGTCGCCGACTTGCGCGGCAGGAAGTTTGGAGCCTTCTCCACGGGAGCCGGCGCGTTTAAAGCGGCCAGAGCGGCGATGCTCGACGCCTATAAGTTCGACGTTGTGAAGGACACCCAATTCGAACAGGTGACCGGACCAGCACTGACGACATTGCTCGAGCGTGGGCAGATCGATGCCATGATCAATATCAGCTCGCTCAACCTCGCGGCGGAGGCGCAGCCGGATAAATTCCGCGTGCTCTTTTCGCCAAACGATTATTGGCGGCAGAAGACCGGCTATCCGATCGTATGGGCGGCGCCGCTCGTCGCCTGGAAAAGCTGGATCGATCAGAATCGCACACGGGCAAAAAACTTTGCCGCGGCAGTCGAAGATTCGTTTCGCTGGCTGCGTAATCCCGACAATCTCGAGGCCGCCGTCAAAAAATATGGGGCGCTTGCTGCGGTGACGAAGCCCGCGGACGTGGCGGAGTACAAAAAATGGCTTGAGGCGAAGAAGATGTTCCTAACGCGCTGGGACCGCAATGCCGTCGATGCGCAGTGGAAATTCCTCCACGTGTGCCAGCAAACCGGCATCATCACTAAAGTGCCGGCTGAAGGCAAATATGCGCTGTTCGTCGGAGAGCTTGGTGCCTAAACCATAAAAATGCTGGCAGAGAAGATACCATATCCGACATTTTTGGCTTCGCTATCGCCTTTTTTTGCTTCGCTAAGGCCGATCGCGCCAAGTGCGCTTACGCTCGCAGCTGGGCTCGTCATCTGGAAACTGGCTTCGTTGTTCTTTCTGCCTGTCTTCTTTCCCGGCCCTGACATGCTGGCTCGGCGTATAATCGAAATCTACAGCCAGCCTTCGAACTACGTCGTAGTCGCAGAGACGCTTTCGCGGATCTTCGAGGGCTTTCTCATTTCGATGCTGATCGGGACGACGCTCGGCCTCTCGATGGGGCTGAAACGCAGCATCGAGATTTTTTTCGACAGTTGGATCATGGTGCTGCTCAGCTTTCCGGCTATTTGCTGGGCATTTTTGTCGGTGCTGTGGTTCGGGATATCGCAGACCGCCCCGGTTTTCACCATTGTCCTGGTCGTTTTTCCCTTTGTCGCGATGAACATATGGGCAGGCACCAAGGCCGTCGAAAGCGACCTGATCGCAATGGGCAAGGTCTACCGGGCCAACCGCTTCCTTTTGCTGCGTAGTGTGCTTATTCCCCAGCTCATGCCCTATATTTTCTCCTCGCTGCGCACGGCGCTTTCGTTGTCGTGGAAGATCGCACTGGTCGGCGAAGCGTTCGGGGTGGGCAATGGGGTCGGCCAGCAGTTGATCAATTGGTTTCAGGATGGGCGGGTCGACATGATGCTCGCCTGGGGCGTGGGCTTTATGATTCTGATGGTTTTGATCGATCTCTTCATTCTCCGCAGGTGGGAGCGGTGCGTTTTTGCATGGAGATCGAGAATCGCAACTTGAGGTGCCAGTTTGGATGACCAGAATATGGAGCAGAAAAGGTCAAGTACGCAGGCAATCCGCTTACTTGCCGCCCACGCCGCAAACAAACAGGAGACTGCCCGGCTTTCCGCGGCAAGGCCCGAAACCGGGCAGGACAGCCTCTTCGGCCATCACAGTCGATGGGCTGATCAAGAGATATTCGGAGCCCGCATCGCAAGCCGAGTTTATCGTCCTCAGCGACATCAGTTTGACGATCGGCGAGGGTGAATTCGCAAGCATCGTCGGCCCATCCGGCTGCGGAAAGTCTACGCTCCTGAACATCATTGCGGGCATCGAGTCCTACGAAGGCGGTGTGGTTGCGATCCATCCTAACGCCGTGGTCGGCGGTGCAGGACCGAACATCGGGTATGTGTTCCAAACCCCTCGATTGCTGGACTGGCTCACAGTCGAGAAAAACATCCATTTTGTGCTCGAGGCACAGAACGTGCCGCGCTCGAGATGGCCCGAACTAGTGGCGACGAACCTGGCTATGGTCGGGCTCGCCGGACAGGAACGAAACTATCCCCGCAACCTCTCCGGCGGGATGCAGCAGCGGGTTGCCATTGCGCGCGCGCTCGCCATTGAGCCCGACATTCTTCTGATGGATGAACCCTTCAGTCATCTTGATGCTATCACTGCACGTAAGCTGCGATTCGATCTCGTGGACGTTTTGCAGCGCGCTGGACCAACGATACTGTTCGTGACACATGATCTCGCCGAGGCCGTGTTTCTGTCGGACAAGATCTACATGATGAGCACGAAACCGGCGCGGATTTTCAAAAGAGTGAGGATAGACATTCCAAGGCCGCGGCAACCCGAAGACGAACATATTGTGGAACTGGAGAAGACTCTGATGCGCGAATTCTTCAGCGTGGTGGAGGCAAAAGACTAACGATGCCCCCTCGTCAGTTTCTGCCTCGCCATGTCGTCGCCTTGCGTGTGAGCTCGATTCTCGTTTTGCTCCTGCTCTGGTGGATGGCATCCGAGGCCATGCGGGATACCCAGATACTGCCGGGGCCTGTCGCAATCGGTCGAACGATCATCGCCGATCTGAGAACGCCGGGCCCCTACGGCGAGTCGCCCTATTTCGACATCGGCATCACCCTGGCGCGAATCTTCATCGCCTTCACAACTTCGATGCTCCTCGGCACCGCGATCGGCTTGGCCATGGGACTTAACTGGCTCTGCGAACGTTCGCTGCTCGCAATCATTCCTTTGACGCTGACGACACCGACAATTCTGATGGTCTTCCTCGTCATCATGTGGTTCGGTTATAGCGAGATCGGCGGCTTGGTTGCCGTCATTGCCGTGGTTACGCCGTATGTCGCCGTAAACATATTCGAGGGTACCAAGGCCATGGACAAATCCCTGATCGACATGGCGACGGCGTTCAAAGCGAAGCGCTATCAGTCCCTGCGTAAAGTCTATTTGCCTCAGCTGACGCCATATTTGTTTTCTGCCTTCCGCTATGCGTTCGGTCTGACCTGGAAGATCGTAGCGCTGGCCGAGACCTTCGGCCTCAAATACGGCATCGGTTATATGTTCTTCTTCTGGTTCCAGCAGTTTAACATCGCCCAGACACTCGCCTGGATTATCATGTTTGTCGCGCTGATGCTGATCTTGGAACACGCCGTATTCGCCCGACTTGAAGACAGGGTGTTCGCTTGGCGTACTGCACACGCGCGTTAATTTTTATTGCATAGCGATCGACGGGCCATTTTGTCGCTGCGATCGCGAGGAACGAAGCTATTAAGCCTGCGTTTTTCTGACGCACTAGCCGGCTCTCGCAGGAAAGTCCATTAGCCTCCAAAGCCGGCCGCCGCGACCTCGGAAGAGGAGACAATCCTCATGGCGGCACCTGATAGATCGCCTGGCCTATTGATCGCGCGCCTCGATCGCATTCCGGTGTGGTCTCTTCCCGGGCTCTTCATTGGCATCATCGGCGTCGGCTTTCTCTTCACCTTCTACGATATCTTCGACATCAATGTCTCATTCATCCAAACTTGCACCGAACTCGTGCCAAATTGCACGCCGCATTCGGCGGCAAACTATCTCGGCCTGCCGGTTCTTCTCAATCTCGTCGGCTATGTCATAGGCACCTTGATCTTAAGCCCGCTGGCCGATCGCGCCGGTCGGCGCGATCTCCTCCTGGTGACGATGGTCATCACCGGCATCGGCTCGGTACTCACGGCGGTCGTTGACAATTACGGGTGGTTTGTCGTTGCCCGCACGATCACTGGAATCGGCATTGGCGCCGACCTTGCCATCGTCAATACCTACATCAACGAAATGGCGCCGTGCGAAGGCCGCGCCCGTTATACGGCGCTCATTTTCTTCTTCTCGGCGCTCGGCGCGGTCCTCGGCATATGGCTTGGCCTTTGGCTGACCACGCCACCGACACCACTGCCGCTCGGATTGCCCTTCGCGGTTGCCCAGCCGGACTTCGCTTATGGCTGGCGGATCATGTATCTGATCGGTGGGCTGTTGGCACTCATCGGCGTGCTGCTGCGTTTTCAACTACCGGAATCGGCGCGTTGGCTTATTGCCCGCGGCCGGCTCGAAGAAGCCGCCGAGGTCATCGAGTCCATGGAACAGCGCGCCTCACGGCGAACCATTCTCGCGCAGGTCAGACAGCCCGCCACAGTCCGCGTCGATGCTGAAGTGCTGCCCTACTCCGCGGTGCTCGGTGATTCGATGTATCTTGGGCGCATCGTTGTCCTGTTTGCGATGTGGTTCGTCGCCTACATCACGGTTTATTCCTTCGGCGCTGGATTCACGACGGTGCTGACCTCGTTAAACTACGAGCCGCCCGAGGCCGGGCTTATTGCCGCCGTCGGCACATTCGGCTTCGTGCTCAGCGCCGCGGTAGCCTTTGCCTATGGCGAACAGATGGAGCGCAAGGCGTGGCTGCCGATTTCCGCCGTGCTCACTGTGCTCGGGGGCATCATTGTCGCCCTTGCCGGTCGCAGGATCGAGCTCAGTGTTATCGGATCGGTCATCATCTTCTTCGGATTCAACCTGTGGGTCCCAATCGCCTATAGCTGGACAACCGAGAATTTCCCGACTCGAGCAAGGACGACAGGGTTCGCTCTCGTCGACGGCATCGGCCATCTGGGCGGCGGCGTCGGCGTGCTGCTCATCGCACCGCTTATTCCCCATCTCGGCGCGCTGGCAGCCATGTTGTTGATCAGCAGCTTTCTCATTCTAGCCGCTGTCATCGCGCAATTCGGCACGGCGACGCGGAGCCGGGCGCTCGAAGAGATTTCGCCTTAGCAGATAGAATGTTCTCTCTTGGCCCGTCGCCTGCTCCCAACCGCCATCTGCCTGCCCAAAGCCTCAGAGATTTTCGTTGCGATGACGAAACGCCCGTACTCAACGCCTAGGTGAGAGGGTGGCGCCCAGCATACGAGGAGGCATTGCCTACCAGTTATCACTTCGGCGATCTTCTTATACGATGGATTGACGATGGCTAGCCTACTCCGGACCCTCGCGAAGTCGCGCGGATTTGGCGAACCAAGCCATGCCGAGTTGTCGCTCTTAAGATCCGCGGCCTCCAGATCGCCGAATTGACGATCGTCTAGATTCGCAGCCGCTGAGAACAGCGCGGATGGTACTGTCGGGCCCGAAATCGCCCGCATTGTCGACAGAGAGCAGATCAGCAAGTCGTATTCGCGCGCGGTTCACCCGGCTTTTGATGGTACCGACTGCACACCCGCAAATAGCCGCAACCTGATCGTAGGAGAAGTCCGCTGCCGCCACCAGGATTAGTGCCTCACGTTGCTCGGGCTGCAACTCGTCAAGCGCTGCGAGCAACTCATTGAATTCGACACGACCAATCTGCGCCGGATGGGTCCAGAGCGTCTCGGCATATTCCCCATCGATGTCCTCTACTTCGCGCCGCCGCTTCCGATATTCCGAGCGGAAGAGGTTACGAAGGATTGTGAATAGCCACGCCACCATGTGGGTGCCCGGCTCAAAGGAATCGATATGCGTGAATGCGCGCAACAGCGTCTCTTGCACCAAATCGTCGGCGCGGTCCAAACTACCGCAGAGCGATACGGCAAATGCCCGCAAATTTGGCACGCTAGCGAGAACCTCGTCGCGTATCGCAGGATCAAGTGTTCGATGCGCGACAGGACGATCGCCCACGGGGGCAACCCTCGCGGGCCTTGAGTGCGTCAAATGGGCCGGCGTCGATTCCATCAAATATTCGGAAAGAGCTTCCTTTGATGTCACAGCATAGCTTTCAGCAATGGGGACGAAGCAATCACTAACCAAGATAAGAGCATTGCCGGCCGGAATCCGTAAGGTCGCTGACACTTGTTCCTAAACATTCCGTAATGCGACTTTTACGATCGTTTGGTGACCGCTATTGCGTTACGAACCAAGCGCATCGTCAATTTGCCGACGCCGCACGCTGTAACATTCGCACGCGGCGCGCTCGAGTGCCGCGCGGTCCAGTATCGTAACTTGGCCGTGGGAATAGCGGATCAGTCCCCGCTTTTGCAGGCCATTTGCAGTCATCGACACGCTCGGCCGCTGCACGCCAAGCAGCGAGGCCATGAATTCATGGGTCAATTGAAATCTGTCTGTTGAGACGTTGTCACGCGCGAACAGCAGCCAGCAACAGCAACGCTGCTCAAGGGAATGCAGGCGGTTGCAAGCGGAAACCTGGGCGAATTGGCCGGTCAGCAGAGAGAGAAATTTCGCAATCAGGCTCTGCAGCGCCAGGTGGGTCGACATTTCACGTTGCAGGACTGCAAGACTCATATGGTGAGCGGATACCGGAACCTGCACCACATAGTCCGCAAGCGCTGGCCCTGATCCGACAACGGACAGCACTCCGGTAAGCCCTTCCGCGCCCACGGCTGCGATTTCGACGCTACGGCCGTCCTCCATACGCTTAAGAAGGCAAACGAGGCCGCTGTCGATGAAATAGACATCTTTGATTGCCTCCCCGGTCCGATAGATCACCTGTCCCGAAGGAAGCTGTACGGGGTGACACGCGCGCAACACATCTGCCTGCACCTCCAGCGGCAGTGCAGAGAGAATTCGGTTTGAAATCATGTTATTGCCGCCGGGGAAACCACAACGAGCGGGCGGCGACGGTGCGTAAAATGTGGCTTGGCCGCGCGCACTTCGCTACACCTCGAATTCCCGCGCCAAATTGCTGCACAAGCAATACAACTTGCATTCTATGGATCTAGTCCCGGCGGGGGCAAGGGGCCCGCCGAGGCCTCGTGCACCAGCTGAGACAGGCGCTAGGCGCTTTGGCCTGCCCGCGATGCCCGTCCGCCGAATGCGTTCGGCTCAATGCGTTCCGGATAAAGGTCGATAATCGGGATCAGAGGCGGCTGACCTCTGGTTTCAGGCAGCAACACCGCCACCACAAAGTCGAGGATGAATAACGAGCCCATAATGCTCGCCGCCGGACCATTGGAAACCACGACAAGCACTGCGCCGCGGCAGGTGTTGTCCGCGAACTCCCGAAACTCTGCCCCCCCATCAATATCCCGACCACCACTGGTCGACACGTGACGGCACGAGATCAATTACCTGACCACGCGGTTCAGGCGCATTAGCCAGCTGCGAAATTCGCTGAACAAGTCCGGATCCAGCTGGCACCTGAAGTACTTTGGCTTTCTGCCCTTCACATAAGTCCGTGAGCAGAATGATTTTCCCATTCGGAAATTCGACCGCGTCATGATGACAATTTGGTCGATCGACGTTGATTTGCCGGAAGCGGACGAGCTTGCCTGCAGTCTTCTTTCGAAAGAAATATCTCAGTGGCCAGTCCCAGTCGATCGGATCGTCGAAAGCGAGCTCCGTGCCTGGGAGCAAACAAACCGCAACGCTCGGCGCTCCGACAGCTGCAAAACCACGGGTGGCCGTGGTCGTAAACGATGTTGTGATTAGGTAGTCGCCGATTCTGCCCGGCCGTGAGACGACATCCAGCATGCTATAGTCGCACATTGAGGCATCCTCCACATGATTCCTCCCTTACTAAGAAAATTTTCCCTGATGACATTTCGTTCCTATATTTCGACGCCCGCGCTGATGAATCGCACCTGCGAGCATCCTTGATTTATCGATGTTATCGCACGTAGACGTCTGAGAGATATTGCGCGGCGACTGACTTTGCCCAGACTCCGGCGGACGGCCGCGGCACCATCTGCGATCAGAGCCAGCGCACAAGTCGCAAATGGCCTCGTCCCGCCGACGGGGGAGCACAAGCCGCGCCGATCACAGCTCATCCCGGTTCTTGGTCTCGCGAGAACGCGCTGTAGAGTGCGCCGGTGCACGGCACGTCGCCGTGCCGTCTCGATGCTTTTGATGTGCGGCCAACGTGCAAGATCGGCCGAGATTGGATGCCCCGAGTGGTTCGGGCTTTGCCCGCTCAGGCGCGAGCAGCGCCGCGGCGACGTCGTCCGGATCCACGGCTTTGACGAAATAGTCAACGGCACCGAGTTTTACAGCACTGACTGCTGCTGTGGCGATATTGCCGTAGCATGTCTCAATAACCGCGCGCGTCCGCATGTTTTTTCATGAGCGCCCTGACAATGCCAAGGCCGCGCCCGTCGGCAAGACGCAGATCAACCACAGCTATTTCTGGCGCATTTAGCTCGACTTGCTTGACAGCTTCGATCATCGACCTGGCGGCGAAGGGCCTGAAACCGCGCGCCTGTGACCACCCGTCGCGGGCCAAGGCTTTCCGCGCAAAAACGCAATGAACGGGATTTTGCCGAACGGCCCTTCGGCTGCCTCACGCTGTATTGATGCAACGTTCACGGCATGTCCGTGTTTCGCGAGCAGGCAAGTTGCGACTTCAGGGATCTGATGTCGCCCATTCATTAGTCACATGGGCGAAAGTTCTTGCGCAACTCTGGGGGGCTGAGAAGAAACCCTTCCGGAGGAACGTCCATGTCCAAACGCCCGACATCCGAAGACCCCTTGTCTGACCGCCCGACGCCTAGCCGATTGCTGGAATTTCGGCTGCGACGCCGTACGCTTCTTCAAGCCGGACTCGCCCTTGGCGCAACGCAAATCGCAAGTCCTTTTGTGGTGAAGAGCCTGGCCGAGGAGCCGGTCAAAATCGGGCTCGACGATCCGTTCACTGGGACCTATGCCGAGCTCGGCCGAAACGAACAAATCGGCTGCCAGCTCGCGATCCAGGAGATCAACGCCAAGAACGGCATTCTCGGCCGCCACGTCGAGCTATTTTCCGAAGATTCAACCAGCACCGATACCGGCGTCGCGGTTCAGAAAGCTCATGAGCTGATCGATCGCGACAAGGTCAATCTGCTGCTCGGGAACGTTAATTCGGCGATGGCCTTGGCGCTTGGCGAAGTGTCGAATCAGGCCAGCGTCCTGCACATCGTCACCGGCGGCCATACCGATCCGGTCACAGGGAGCGACTGCCATTGGAATGTCTTCCGCGTTTGCAACACGACGCGTATGGAGACCGATGCCGTCGGCAAGCTGTTGATCGATAAGTTCGGCAAAAAATGGTACTTCATCACGCCTGACTACGCCTTCGGGCACACGCTGCAGAAGGGCTTCGAAGCCAATCTGCAGAAATACGGCGGCGCCGAAGTCGGCGCCTCGCTTACACCGCTCGGCACCACGGACTTTTCGTCCTATTTGATCAAAGCGGAAGCCGCCAAGCCGGACGTGATCATCGATCTATGCGCCGGCCAGGACGCCGTGAATTCGCTCAAGCAGATCGTTCAGTTCGGCCTGCAAAAGAAGTTCCACATCGCCGGTGCGCAGCAGGAGCTCGAAGTGCTCGAAGGGCTGCCGCCCGATGCCCGGATCGGCACCTGGGTGTTCGAATGGTATTGGGTGCAGCCGAACGTCCCGCACGTGAAGGACTTCGTCGCCAACATCAGGAAGATAAACGACGGCAAAGTCCCGACGGCGCGGCACTGGTTCGGCTATGCGGCGACGTGGACTTACGCGCTCGTGGCCAACCAGGAAAAGACACTTGACGCCGTCAAGCTCGCGCACGCGCTCGAGGGTTTCACGTTGCCTCCCGAGGTCGCGCTGATGCCCGACAAAGTGTTCTACCGCGCCGGCAACAATCAATTGATGCCGAACCTCTATGTCGGCCATGCGGTGGAGCAAGGGCCCGAGCCGGAAGATCTCTTTCATGTCGATTCGGTCGTCAAAGGCGTCGACGTCGCGCTGCCGGTCGACCAGACCGGCTGCCACATGAAGTTCCCGACGGCCTGAGAACCTGGCCCTGGAGGCTTCGCGTTCATCTGCCGGCGCGGCGGCGGCATCTGATTGCGCCGGCAGATAACGATCGATCCGCCCGCGCTCGTTCCGCCGCCGCACATCGTGGCGGCCCGCTCGACACACCCTAACGATTTGTCCCTGATGTGAGAATTGCCGATGACTCAGTTGATGCTGTTCGATGCCTTCAACGGCCTCATCATTGGCGCGTTCTACGCGCTCATGGCGCTTGGACTTTCGCTTATTCTCAATTTGTCCGGCGTGATCAATTTTGCTCATGGCGGATTTCTGGCCGTCGGGGCCTATCTTGCCTACGTGCTGATTCCGTTTGTTGGCTTCTGGGGCGCGCTGATCTTAGCGCCTATCCTGACCGCAGTCCTCGGCTTGTTGGTCGAGCGCTTGCTGATCCGGCCGCTCTATGGACGCGATCCGCTCTATAGCCTTCTGCTCACGTTCGGTCTCGCCTATGTGCTCGAGGATGGCACGCGCTATATCTGGGGCGCGCAGACGCTGCCTTTTGCGGTGCCCGACTGGCTCGGCAGTCCGCTCAGCGACCAATACTTCTTTCTGACCGGCTATCGCCTGTTCATGGTGGCAGTCGCCACCATCGCGGTTGTCGCATTATTTGCGATCTTGACGTGGACCAGGATCGGCATCCGCATCCGCGCCGGCACCACCGACCTTGAAACTGTATCGGCGCTCGGCGTCAACGCCCGTTTTCTCCGGCTGATCAATTTTGGACTCGGCATCTACCTCGCGGGGCTCGCCGGTGTTCTTGCCGCTGGCATGCTCGGTCTGCAGCCGACGCTCGGCAGCGATCTGATCATGCCGAGCTTCGTCGCCATCATCATTGGCGGCCTCGGCAGCTTGCCCGGCACGCTCGTCGGCGGCCTATTGATCGGCCTGGCTTCGGGTCTCATCACTGTCTATTACCCCTCCGCCAGCGACGCGGTGATCTACGTCATGATGGCCCTCGTGCTGCTGGTGCGGCCGCGTGGATTATTCGGCGAACGGGGGCGGTTTGGATGAGCCGCGACCGCTTCAAATTTGCCGCGAACGTGGCCATCTGGATGCTTTTGCTGACGATGCCCTACTGGCTTGTCGCGCTTGGCGGCTATACGGCCCTCGGCACCCAAATTCTGATCCTGGGATTGGCGGCGATGGCGTTGAACTTCCTGCTGGGCTTTACGGGCGTGCTGTCGTTCGGCCACGCAGCGTTTTTCGGCCTTGGCTCCTATGGCGTCGGCATGACCATCAAATATCTGCTGCCGAACACGATCGCTGGGATCGGAGTCGGCATCGCGGTCGGCGCGATTGCCGCCGCCCTGATCGGAGCGCTGATCGCGCGACTGCGCGGCATCTACTTCGCGATGGTCACGATCGCCTTCGGCCAGATTTTTTATTTTATCGCCATACGTTGGGACAACGTCACCGGCGGCGACGATGGTCTATCGGGCTGGCACAGTCAGCCCATTGATCTCGGCTTCGCCCAAATTGACATCCTTCATAGCCAAATCGTGTTATATTACTTTGTCCTGTTTTGTTTCGCGGTCTCGATCAGCATCATGGCCGTTCTGCTGCGCTCGCCGTTTGGGCGAACTCTGCTAGCGATCCGCGAAAACGAGGAGCGCGCCCGCTTTCTCGGCATCCCGGTCGATTTTCATATTTGGCTATCATGGTTCGTCTCATGCTTATTCGTCAGCTTCGCGGGCGCGCTCTACGCGCTGTTAAATAACTTTGCCGATCCGCATTTTCTGCACTGGGAGCAGTCGGGCGAATTCGTCATTATGGCGGTGCTAGGCGGCATGCGCGTATTCTGGGGGCCGTTGCTCGGCGCGATCATTTTCCTGGTGTTGCAGAACTACGTCTCCAGCCAGACCGATAACTGGATGACCTTCATCGGTATCTTTTTCATTTTTGTCGTGTTGCTGTTCCCCCGTGGCGTACTCGGACTCATCGACCAACGGAGTGCACGACCGGCCGTCAAGAGACGGGCATAAGCTCCCGCTCCAGCGCCGGCAGTCTTGGCGGTTGGCAGCCTTGGTCGCGAACATCCGCGACAAAATGCCGGTTCGGGTCCTTGGAACCGCGATGCGAGTGTTGCATTGCAGATATGAGCGGACGTCAACTGCAGCGTCCCTCACGTATAGACAGCAACTGCGTGTGGTCTCGGAATATCGGGATGTTGCAGCTTATGCAAAAGAAGAAGCGCGGTCGCGATGCCGCAGCAGTGGAGAGGACGCGCGACCGGATCAACCGCGGAGGAGCGCGCGATGTCGAGTTTCACCTACTCTGTTTTTTTTGCCAATTTCAAAAGTCGTCTCACGACGATCAGCGCGGTTTTTGCCGTGGCAGTACTTGTCGGCGCCGGTTGGACGATGTCGGCACGCGCCGCGGACTCATCCACGAAATCACCGATCAAGATGGGGCTGGGCATGTCGCTCACGGGCCCGCTCGCGGCCAACGGCAAGTCGGCATTGCTGGCGATGCAAATCTGGGCATCCGACGTCAACGCCAAAGGCGGACTGCTTGGACGTCCGGTGAAGCTCGTATACTACGACAATCAGAGCAATGCCTCGACGGTGCCCGGCATCTACACCAAGCTGCTCGACGTCGATAAGGTCGACCTTGTGATCAGCGGCTATGCCACCAACATGATAGCACCGGCGATGCCGATCGTCATCGGACACGGCAAGGTCTTCATCAGCCTCTTCGGACTCGCGGTCAACACGCAGTTCCACTATCCGAAATACTTCTCAATGCTGCCGACCGGACCGAACGCCGAGGAATCCTTCACCAAGGGCTTCTTCGACATCGCCATGCAGCAGAACCCGAAGCCGCAAACCGTGGCGATCGTCGGCGCCAATGCCGATTTCTCCGATCACTGTATGACGGGAGCGCTGGCGAACGCCAAAGCGGCCGGCCTGAAGGTGAGCTACGACGAGACCTATCCGCCGCGGACGACGGATTACACGCCGGTCGTTCGGGCCATCCAAGCGACCAATCCTGATCTCCTGGCGATTTGCTCCTATCCGCTCGACAGCGTCGGCATGGTACGGGCGCTCAACGAGATCGGTTACACGCCGAAGATGGTCGGCGGCGGCATGGTCGGACTGCAGTCGACTTCGGTGCAAACCGATCTCGGGCCGGCACTCAACGGCATCGTCGACTATAACTTCTGGCTGCCCGAGAAGACGATGAACTTTCCCGGCGTGACAAAACTGATGCAGGAATATCAGGCCAAGGCGGCGAGCGAAGGCATTGATCCGCTGGGCTATTACATGGCGCCCTGGGGTTATGCCGACATGCAGGTGTTGGGTCAGGCAATCACAGTGACCAAAAGCCTCGATGACACCAAGCTCGCCGACTACATTCATCGAGCCACCTTCGATACAGTCGTCGGCGATGTGAAGTTTGGTGCGGACGGCGAATGGGCGCAATCGCGGGTGCTGCAAGTGCAGTTTCACGGAATATCCGGGCACGGCCTTGATCAGTTTCGCAATGCCAACAGCGTCGAGACCATCTTGACGCCGGCGCAATACAAGACCGGCAATGCCATCTATCCCTACAGTGCGGGCAAAAACGCCACGCAGAATGCGGCGGCCCACAGCTAACCCGTCTGCGGCGCATAACGCTGCAGGATAAGAAATACTGAGAAACAGGCACGAGGAAACGTCATGCCCACGCAAACAGCAGTAGCTGGCTTTCGAACTCAGACTGACAGACAAATACTGGGCTATAGCCGTTACGTCGTGTTCGCGGCTGCATTCCTGTCGATGGCGGTGATCAGCCCCTACGAATATGCCTGGAGCTCAATGTCCGGGCATATCGGCGGGCTCTATCACTGGTCGCATACTCAGATCGGCTGGATGTTCACGCTGTTCGTGATTTTCGAGTCGATCGGCACGCTGCCGGGCGGCGTGCTGCGCGACAGGTTCGGGCCGCGCTGGATCACCTGCATTGCCGGACTTATCGCCGGGCTCGGCATCTATGCCACATCGCTCGGCCCGTCCTATGCGTTCGTTCTCGTCGTTTGGTGTATCGGAAGTTTCTTCGCTGGCTTCGTCTACAACACCGCAGTAACAACCGCGAACAAATGGTTCCCCGACCAGCGCGGCATCATTGCCGGGCTTATTGCCGGCGCATTCTCGTGGGGCTCGCTGCCCTTCATCCTTCCGATCCGCGCGATTCCTGGAACGGCGCCCGACGTCGAATTCTTTCACGTCATTTATTTGATGGCGGCCATCATCGGCGGCGTGTCGATCGTTGCCGCGCTGTTCATGAAGGACCCGCCCGCCGGTTGGCGGCCGGTAGGTTGGGTGCCAAACGCCACGGTCGCGCGCGCCACCGATCATCAATACACCCTGACGGAAGCGCTCTCGACCTGGCAGATGTGGATTCTGATCGTCTCTTTCATCCTGATTTCCAGCGCAGGCCTCGCCGGCGTGAGCAAGATCGTCAAATATTCAAACAGCTTTGGCTTTACGGCAGCCGCGGCAACGGCTGCCGCCGGCGGCATTGCAATTGCCAACGGGCTCGGCCGCGTCGCGCTCGGCACGCTGTCCGAGCAGATCGGCCGCGAGACCGCTATGATCGGCAGCTACATACTGACCGGCGTATTTCTCCTGCTGACCATCGCCGCTGGCGCGATTCACAGTGAGATCCTGTTCGTCATAACGGCGATTCTGGCGATCTTCTTCTGGGGACCGCTGTTCTCGCTCTTCCCGGCAGCGATCGGTCAGTATTACGGGGAAATGGCGGCAGGCTCGAACTATGGGGTTCTTTACGCCATCGCCAAAGGCTCGGGTGGCATCTACGGCGGCGTGCTGTCGGCCATCCTCATCTCACAGCACGGCTATCCCTTGGCTATGGCGGTTGCTGCGCTCATGGCAATCTGCGCCGGGCTGCTCATTATCCCGCTGCGCCATCATGCGCCGGTCTGGCACGAACACCAGCCGTCTCACATCCGTCACGCGGCCGCTTGACGGTTTAGCCGGAAGAGCATCGAGATTGCAGCCGCGATCTTGGTGCTCACCCCGCTTGGCGTCTTAAGATGACAACACGCCGATCATTTCTCCAAATGGCGGCAAGTCTGTCGTTCGTGTCGACGGCCTTGAAAAGCAGCGCGGCCAAAGCGGTTTTACCGCGACCCTCCGATCGGCTATGGCGATATGCCATAGCACTCTTCCAACAGCCGAAATATCCACCAGAGTTTCCTCATTTCGAATATGTGAACCCGCTGGCGCCGAGGCTCGGCACGGTGAAGCAAGGCGCGCTCGGCACTTACGACAATTTTAATCCCGTCGTTTCCGGCCTTAAGGGAAATCTGGCCGCAGGAAGCGATCTTATTTACGAAACGCTCCTGGTTTCATCGCTCGACGAAATCTCAGCAGAGTACGGCTTGATTGCTGAGGCAGTAAACTATTCACCGGACCTCTCGCGTGTGAGCTTTCGGCTGCGGCCGCAAGCCCAATGGCACGACGGCAAGCCGATTACGCCGGACGATGTCATTTTTTCGTTTGAGGCGTTCAAAACCCATAATCCGCAGCTGTCTATCCTCTACCGTCGGGTGCGGAAGGCCGTAGCCACTGGCGAGCAAGAGGTCACGTTTTTGTTTGACGGCGCGGGCAACCGCGAACTGCTGCTGATCGTCAGCCAGCTCACGATATTGCCGGAGCACTGGTGGCGATCTGCTGGCAAGTCGCGACGACAACGCAACGTGGCCGAAACCACTCTGGAACCTCCATTGGGATCCGGTCCTTATCGCATCAAGACCTTCGATTCCGGAAATTCCATCGTGTATGAACGGGTCGAAAACTACTGGGGTCGCGATTTGAACGTCAGAGTTGGCCAAAATAACTTCGACGCCCTGCGGTTCGATTATTTCCGCGACCTGACGGTGATGTTTCAAGCTTTCAAAGCCGGCGATCTCGACTGGCACATCGAGAACACCGCAAAGAACTGGGCCACCGCGTACGATTTTCCCGCCGTGCAGGATGGCCGCATCGTGCGCGAGGAATTTCCGATCCGCAATATCGGCGTCATGCAAGCCTTCGCCTTCAACACCCGGCGCACCAAATTCAAAGACCCGCAGCTACGCCGCGCGTTCAACTTCGCCTTCGACTTCGAAACCGTTAATCGCGAACTCTTTTATGACCAGTACACACGTATCACCAGCTATTTTCAGGGCACCGAGTTGGCTTGCGCCGGCCTACCCCAGGGGCGGGAGCTCGAAATCCTCGACCCCCTTCGCAACAAGGTACCCGCCGAAGTTTTCACGACGCCTTATTGGAATCCAGTCAGTCAAACGTCACAAGCCCACGACGCCAATCTTCTCGAGGCGTTGCGACTTCTCGAGGCAGCAGGCTTCGCCATCCGCAATTTGCACCTTTTCAACGTCACGACCGGCGAGCCGCTAACCGTGGAATTCATGCTGGCCGATCCGGTCTATGAGCGATTCGTCTTGTTCTATCGCAATTCGCTTGAACGCCTCGGCATCGACGTCGTGGTCAGAGTCGTCGATGCCGTTCAGTATGAGAACAGGCTGCGCAATTGGGAATTCGACATCGTCGTTGCGGCCTGGCCGGAATCGCTGACCCCAGGCAACGAGCAGCGCGATTACTGGGGTTCACGGGCGGCGAATACGCCGGGATCACAGAACCTTATCGGCATCGCCGATGACGCCATCGATACTCTCATCGATCACGTCATCTCAGCCACCGATCGCCCTGCACTCGTGGCTGCAACACATGCGCTCGACCGCGTACTGCTGTGGCATAACTACGTCGTTCCACAATGGACCTACGGAAATATACGCACCGCGCGGTGGAACCGATTTGGCAAGCCGGATCTCATGCCCATTTACGGTTTGTCTGCGTTTCCGGCGATCTGGTGGTGGGACGCCCAGCGTGCGGCCAAAACCGCATCCGAGGGCTAACCATGTGGCAATAGAACCGCATCAGTTCATTAAGATCGCTGAAGCATTGCCGCTGCAGCCAGGCTAAGAACCTACTGCGGCAATCTATTTCTATTTGCAAACCAGATTCTTTCCGTCGTGGCCGCTTTGACCGCGATGCTTCCCCGACCTCGTTATGCGTTTGCGATTCCGAAGTATATGACATCCATTTGTTCAATCGGCGCGTTGCTACCCCGTCGCGCCCGAGCCCGCCTTAAATACCGGCTGCGGGCACGTGGCGTTCACGCTCTACTCCGCCGCACCAGCTGACCAGTTTGTTCGGCGCGTTACAGTGGGCTCCATCAACCCCATTACCGCGCCGCTGAGCGTACTCCCTGTCAGAAGGACCGTGGCACCGAGAACAAGCAGCCCGACAAGCGTGAGGGTTGCAGGGTCTTTTCCAGTGACAGCGAGTATGCCGAGCACGATCGCCCCGAGGCCGGCGAGACACTGAATGGCGGCCGAGCCGGATGCCATTTCGCTGGCGAGAATCTCGCCGCCACTTACAGGACGCGCGCCGCCACTGCGGTGAGAGATTTTTTTCATCCTGTGCAGATGCCAAACCGAGTTGCTGCTCAACACCAATGCGGCGCCGAAGGCGATGATGGCGATCGCCGTGAGGCCGGTGGGATAGATGTTCAGTAAGGCAAGAACCCCCAAGACGATGCCGGCTGCCCCGACCAGGAACACGGCGGATAGGCCACCTCCACTACCGAACTCTTCGATCGATCCGACCGCACCGACAGGAAAGATAACCCGCGTATATTCCGACAGCATCGTGCCGCCCTGGATCAGGAGCGCTGCGCCGAACACGATCGTGGTGATGGCGATGAGCATCGGCGGATACACGCCGGACAGTGCGATGACTGCTAATACAATTGTTACGATGCCGCCGATGGCATCAACCAGGCCGCCGTAGCTTCCGGCTTCCTGAAATGTGCTCTCTGAAGTGGTGAGTGTTGACATGAGAACCTCCTTAACCAGGCAGCTCCGATGTCACTAACTTTGGACTTTGCGAACGAAACCAGTATCAATGGGCGCCGCCGCCGTGGACATCGTGCGCTCCTCTGTATGAGGGGAACGTGCCGAAAGTTCTCCTGTTCCTGCGACCTATTTGCCAAGTTCCGCGAATTGCGCGGCTTCTTTTTGGTTTTTTTTAGCTTCTTTCCCCAGCTGCGGGAAGATCGCATCACACGCACGACTTTCCGTTCTTTGTTGTCCTTCGAGCGGTACTGCGCAATGCGGCAATGTCGTCGTCCGACGGCGACGGTGCCACAGCATGTCTGGAGGGTGCGCTGGAACTATCACGCGCAGCCACTCGTTTCGCTTGTGTCTTTCGGAGCCGTGCGAGCGAGGGCGATGCGGATGCTAGTGGAGAGAATCCCTACTTGGCCCGCAATCAACCAGTGACACCGCTGACCACTGGCGAATTCTTCAAGCGCACGGTGATCGTCGTCGCAATGGCGCTTGTTCCGGTGCTTATCTGGTCTCTATTCGATATCATCCTGATCAGCCTCGGTGCCGTCCTTATCGCCATTCTGCTGTGGCTGGTTGCCGAGCCCTTCATACGCTGGGGCAGATGCCCACACCCGCTTGCTTTGCTGATCTCAGGACTCCTCATTGTCAGCGCGCTCGGCGGCATCGGCTACCTGTTCGGCACCCACATGCAAGCGGAGTTGCGTGATGTGCTCGATCGTGCCGGCACCGCCGCCACTACACTCACGGCCCGCCTTCAGGGTTCGCAAATCGGAAGGTTCATCCTGTCGCATGTACAAGGAGGCAACGACTTTTCCATCCCCTCCCTGCTTAGCAGACTATTCACCGTCAGCGCCACTTACTTGGAGGCCTTTGTCGTCACCGTAATCGCCGGAGTATATCTTGCTGCACAGCCAGCTCTCTATCGCACCGGCTTGAGCAAACTAGTTCCGCACGAATGGCGCGATATTGCCGACGAGACGATTGACGATATCGGCGAGGCCTTGCGGCTGTGGCTCGTGGGTAATCTCATAGAGATGGTGCTGATTGGGGTGGCTTCGACGCTCGTGGTGTGGCTGATCGGCCTGCCCTCACCACTAGCGCTCGGCCTGATCGCCGGCATTGCCGAATTTGTACCTTATCTAGGACCGGTCATTGCCGCCATTCCGGCGCTGCTGGTGGCGACGACTCAAGGCACCGAAGCGCTGCTGTGGACAGCTTTGGCCTACGTTTTGATCCACCAAGCTGAAGGGGGTCTGATCGCGCCGCTCATCCAGCGTCAAATGATTTTCATTCCGCCTGCCGTGATGTTGCTTGGCGTCGTGACAATGCTCTTCGTGTTCGGCGGCCCCGCCGTCATCTTGGCTGCTCCGCTCGCTGTAATCGCCTTTGTGGTAGTCGAGAAACTCTACATGCGCGACGGCCTCGGTGAGGAGGTTTCGCTGCCCAGTGACGCGGGCCGTCGGCACGATGAATGAACCCGGGGTATTGGCGGCGGAGCGCCGGTTATCCGCTGCTCGACATCGAGCAGAACAAATGGAACGGCCATCGGCTCCGCGCATGCTTGTCGCATAAAAAAACCAGCATCGTCGTCGATCACCCGGTTCACCCGGATGCCACCGAGGCGCTCGAGCAGCAGATCACCATGCTCGGTGACCGGTCCGTCGGCGTTTAGGCCGATGTAGCTAGTGCGCCGACCTCTAAGCGGGCGCTCAAAGGGTATTACTGCTGTTCGTCGATCGTCGGCCATGAAGAGAATGGGAATAGACCGAGAATGCGGGTCTTCTCGCCTTTCGTTCCGTCGGAGCAAAATGAAGTTTCAAGCGATAAATCCGGGCCGGACGAAACCAAAACACCTCCACCTGGGTTTCGCCAATGAAGTCGGCACACAGATCATGTTTGAATGAGGCTAAAATGTGTGATTTCAGCTTGACGAGTGTCAGGTCGCGACCTGCTAGGGTCGCTGACAAATTGACGACCCACGATTTCGGTACCGGCACGCGCGGCTTTTGCGCTGCCGAGGACGCGAACACCGCGGTCTGTGTCCAGCCCGGTACCGAATTGTCATTCGCCGTAGAGATAAAGATCCTATCGACCGGCCTTTTCCCGTGGCGCACAAAGCCGACCGGCCATCGTACGGCGATCTTCCGCCAGATCAACAAGGACAGAGCGGCCGCGCATCACGATGCGCTCGAATTTCCCGATGGCAAGATCATGCTCTTGACGTTGCTCTGCGAAGGTCAACAGGCGACCGTTCTGCAACTGCCTACGGAACCGAGCACATCCAAAGAGAGTCGGCAGCAAGAGCGCGTCGCTTATACGGGCTGATCGCCGGCACGTCGCCAAGCGGCACAGCTGACGTGCGACGTCGCCCTCATTCCTTGATTCGGTCTCCCCGCGAATGGCGGCCTTGGTTGTGAGCGAGGAGCGTCTGCACATGGTACGTTGTCCCCGCCGCCCAGTGCCGACGAACCACGGAACATTCCGTTGCCAGATGGGGCTGTCGCCTTGACCGCCGCTGGGACGTGCCTTCGACCGTGCGGCCGAGATCCCTAGCGAGCACAGGTCGGTACGCGACAAGAGAGCGCAACTCCTCCCACAACAGGAAACCCTGGAAGAGGCTGATATCGCAGTGCCATGCACCAAAAAAGCACTTCGGGGAAACCAACAACCATGTGTGCTCTTACGTCGGCTTAGCTCGGGAAAGCCAGAATGTCGCGACAAGGAACCCATAGTTACCACTGCTCGTTCCTAGTTAGAGAGCGGCCAAGGTAGATCAACCGCAAAGGAAGGCGGCCGCGAGTGAACACTGAGCCTCATGGGCCGGCGTTGACCGTTCCCCGAGATATTGACGATGTCCCGCGCGCGAGACGTCATAGGCCCTCGCTACACTTATTGGCGCGTTGGTATCGTCGAACGAGCAGACAGCCAATTCGAGCTTGCATTAGGGCCGCGTTGGCGGAATTGGCGTCATATCGGAATCGGTGGGGTGACTGATCGGGATTGGGCGCAATCCTCGTCGAGCATCGATGCTCGTGCAGGGTCAAGTATAACGCGTAACAGGTCGACAGGTCGAAGGGATGCAAAGGACGTCATGAAAATCGGCGAGTTTCTGACGCAGTCGCGTCAGCAGCTAGTTTGCTGTCTGCCAGACGATCACTTGAACGCTGTCGCGAAGCTTATGTTCATGCACAATATTGGCGCGATGCCGGTCTGCGAACTGCAACAGCGCATGGTTGGCATCGTCTCAGAACGCGACCTCGTCCGCGCTTTTGCAAGAACTGATTGGAGCGAGTTGCGGCACATCCGAGCTCGTGACGTCATGACGATACGAATTATCAGCTGCGGATTCGATGACAGTATACGGACTGCGCAAGAGCTGATGAGAGCAAACCACATTCGGCACCTGCCTGTGCTCAGCAAAGACGGGCAGGTTCAAGGCATGCTTTCAATGCGCGATACGGTTTCGCTACGCCTTCAGGAATCGGAAAACGAGATTCGCGTTCTACGCGATATGGCGCGTGCGGAGGCCATATTTCGATCGTCATAACGGTTACCGGTGGTTTGGCAAAGCAGCTACGATAAATCCTGGTCTTGAGGCCCGGTGAAAAGCCAAAATCAAAGTTTCCGCCGATTACTTTCATGAATTCAGTCGAGGTGCGCCGTCAATGGACGACGTCACGGGGCTGTCAGACCGCCTGCCTATTTCTCGGGCAAATCGCGCAATCCGGGCCCATCTCGGCGTTCCTCGCTGGCGATCGAGGCGCGGCCGCCCGGAGCCGAGTGCCCTTAGGGCTGTTCGATTCCAAAGATCCACCCATTCGCAACTGCGCCGAGACCTAGTCGTTATCTTCTACGGAATTTGCGAACAGTTGGGCCTCCCGAAAGAGACCTACTTGGTGTGGCTTGAGGAGTGAGGTCGTGCAGTCAAGCCGCGTAACGAGCGACGGGCGGTTCGATGATTCGCGCGGATCGAAGGAGGGGCGTGACATCCACGTGAGTCGGGCGCGTGAACATGGCCGCGGCCGCCATGCTCGGAATCCACTGCAAATTCCATGGCTGGGATGGAGAGACATTATATTGCGCACCTATGCCAAGATGTTTTCCGACCGTCTTTTTTCTGTCGCCGGGGGTGCGGCCTTCTTTATCTTATTTGCGATTTTTCCAGCAATCGCCGCACTGATTTCGTTGTATGGGCTCTTCCTCAACCCCTCGACCATTACACAACGTCTCTCGATGGCGAACGACTTGATCCCCCAAGACGTACTAAACCTATTGCGCCAGCAAGCCGCGCGGATCGCGTCGCAAAGTCACGGTGTGCTAACGATCGGTTTCCTCGCCGGGCTTTTGGTCACGTTTTGGAGCGCCATGAGCGGCGTCAAAGCGATGATTGATGCATTGAATGTGATCTATGCCCAGGAGGAAGCGCGCGGGCTTTTCCGATTCAACTTGGTCGCGTTTCTGTTTTCGATGGGGGGCCTTGCCATTTTCCTGATCGCGATCGGTGCGGTAGCAGCCGTGCCTCTGACGCTCTCGTGGCTTGGGCTCGGAGCAATCAGCATAGACCTGATGCGAATTGCTCGGTGGCCTGTGCTGCTGATCGTGTTGTTGCTCGGACTTGCCGTGCTTTATCGCCATGGTCCACATCGGCGGCCGGCCCGGTGGCAATGGGTCAGCGTTGGAAGCGTATTCGCATCGGTACTGTGGATTGCCGCTTCGTATCTTTTTTCTTGGTATCTGGCCAAGTTCAACTCTTACAATGCCACCTACGGCTCGCTTGGGGCGGTAGTAGCTATGATGATGTGGCTTTGGATCTCGACTTGCGTGGTGCTCCTGGGCGCCGAATTGAACGCCGAGATCGAACACCAGACCGCTGACGACTCCACGACCGGGGGCGACAAGCCGCTCGGCGAGCGCGGCGCGGTTATGGCTGACACGGTTGGCGCCAAGCAGGAATGACGGCGGCTATCTCACGCGCTACCCAACCAGGATGAGCAAGATCGGGAGTCCGTTGTGCCGCCTATTGCGGCGAGTCGAGTAAACACGACCAGCATAGTCGCTTCGACGGGGCAACAAAGGCCGGATAAGTGCCGGTGATGGCTCGGCTGCGCGGGACTCTAGCCAAATCACTGGGTAGTGAATTCGGCAGAAGAGGCGTTGGGCGGTACCCGCCGGCTATCGTTTGTTTTCTTTCATCGTAGCTTCAATATTGACGGCCAGTTGCTTTCGTCGCGCCTCCCACCGACGGCTCGCGCTGCTCAACCCTTCAACTGCGATTTTGCGAGGCGGCTTGCGGCGTTGCCGGCAATTCCTGAACCGGACTTGTGAGGACTGTTTTGCGGCGAAGTGGGTGATGCTGAGCTGGAATTGCCCGCCACTGCAAGACCACTCGCGGACGGCGCTGTCGGCGAGCCAACCGGCTGGTTCAGGCCATACAGGACAATCCACAAGATCATAATCACAGCGAACACAAGAAGCGCAGCGCCTGTACCACTCACCCGACCGGCGGTGATCTGCAGCATCGGATCAGGTTGTTTCTTCGCCTGAATGGACGATTCGCCCGCCGCCGCGCCAGCTTTTTCGATTTTGGATCGTTGGGTCACTGCGCCACCCATAACCGCCACTCCGCTGGGTTCTTCCGGCTCATCTCCTCTTAACTTCCGACCCGCCGCCAGCCGGCGCAGGGCGCCACGACGGTTGAAGGTCGCGACGTCGGTCCAACGCGGCAGCCGTCCTGAACATTAAGCGGAAGATAGATGCGCTACTTTTTAAACGCCTCCCCTCAAGTCATCGACGTGCGACAAAAGGAAACGCTTTGAGTGTGCTTATCCTTCAGTTTTCTTGGAGTAGGAAGCAGAGGAAGGGACGGGCTATGAAACCCGTCCCCCGGCGATCACTCGTCAGTCGAGACAACATGCTGGGAGACTGCAGCATGGCTGACGGACATCGCCGTTACGCATGACCGAGCGGCATTGCCACAAATTTGGTGGTGTCGCCGGTCTTCACCTTCATCAGAACATCGTGCTTGCCCTGGTCTTTCGCTTCGACTAGCGCGTGGCGGACGTTAGCGACGCTGTCAACGCTCTTGCCCGCGACATCCAGGATGACATCACCACTCTGGAAGCCCTGGTCGGCAGCTGGGCCGTTGGGATCGACGGCAGTGACAACTACTCCCCTGTCGCCGGAACCGGCAACCTGCTCGGCGGGCGCCAGCGTCAGACCAAGATGGGGCGCAGTCTTCGTCGGCGTCGCATTGTCGGATTGGGCCATCGCCTGCTGCTCGTTCGGCATCTGACCCAGCGTCACTGTGAGGGTCTTGCTCTCACCCTTGTGCAGGACGTCCAACTTGATCGATGTGTCGGGCGCCAGCATGCCGATCTGGCGGGCCAGAGCACGCGCGTCTTTCACGGACATCCCGTTGACAGCGGTGATGACATCGCCGGACTCAATTCCCGCTTTGGCCGCGGGACTGTCGGCTTGCGGTTGATCGACCATGGCGCCTTCCGGCTTTTTCATACCGAGGCTCTCGGCGATGCCAGCAGTCACCGGCTGAATTTGCACGCCGAGCCAGCCTCGGGTCACGTATCCGTGCGCCTTTAGCTGCGCAACGACCATCTTGGCGGTATCTGCCGGGATATCGAAACCGATACCCACGGAGCCGCCGGACGGCGAGTAAATCGCCGTATTGATGCCGACGACATTGCCATTGACGTCGAAGGCCGGACCGCCGGAATTGCCTTTGTTAATCGGCGCGTCGATCTGCAGGTAATCGTCATAGGGATTGCCCCCGATGTCGCGGTCGCTTGCCGACACTATGCCGGCAGTCACCGTGCCTCCGAGCCCGAACGGATTGCCGACAGCCACGACCCAATCGCCGACACGCGGTTCGTGATCGGCGAACTTCACATACGGGAAATCGCCCTTGCCATCGACTTTGATCAACGCCAGGTCAGTCTTGGGATCGGTTCCAATGACCTTTGCCGAATAAATCGTGCCGTCGGTGGTGGTCACTTGGACCGTCTTCGCATGATCGACAACGTGATTATTGGTCACAGCGTAGCCGTCGGGCGAGATGAAGAAGCCGGAGCCTTCGCCGGTGATGATCTCGTGGCGCTGCACCTTGCCGTTTGGGAAATTCTGGAAATCGAACTGCCGGAAGAATTTTTCCATAGGCGAGCCGGGAGCGAACGGTATCATGTCATCGTCCCCGTTCTGATTCATTGTCATGTCCATAGTCTTGTCAATCTTGACGCGCACCGAAATCACCGCCGGCTTAACCTTGGCGACAAGATCAGCAAAGCTGGCCGGATGCGGCATCGTTGCATCAGCAGTCTGCGCAAAGGCCGCGGATGTCCAAGCCGGAAGGCGCGTCGGCAGATAGCCATTCGGCCCGGCCACCAGGAGAGCTACGCCAAGCCCCACCGCCGAGGCGAGAAGCGTCAGCCGTCGTGCTGAGTGCACTTTAAATTGCTTAGGTTGATAGCGAGTTGGATCGGTCATCACGAATTTCCTCCACGATTGGGAGACGCCGAGGCGTCTTTGTCCGAAAGGTGGTGAAGTCATGTTAACGTCACCTGTCGTATCGATTAAATGATCGAAACGCTGTCGATGTGTCGCAGCGGCGAAGGTCGCGTCATGTCGCGTCGAAGGTGGATTTCGATCAGCGCGAACACGTGGGAAGCTATGTATGGACCTTCTGGTTTCACGTCCGATAGCGCACCAACCAAAAGACGAAGCGCTTCACTTGGCGAATGGCCTAATGCTGTCAGTGACGGAATCCGCAACATGTTCTTTGGAGATGACGCCAAGGATCTCAGATGGGCGTCCGTGCCCCCCATCCTTGACCACAACCGCCATGCTCGCTTTACGGCGCGCCATACGGTCAACGACATCGAACATGACGTCGGTCGCGCGAGCCAGCGTGAAATTCCGCTGCGCGATATCGCCGAACCGCACTCCGGAATAGGCGTCTTCTAGGCCACGACGGAGACTGGTATTGACGCGAACGACGCCGACAATGTGATTACCGCGCGTCACAATGACGTGCCTGAAACCACCCTCACTACCGTTCTGACGCAGAAATTCATCGAAGTCGGCTTCCGCTGGCAGGACCAGGACATCGCCCGCCATTACCTCGCCGGCCCGTCGGACCAGGAACATATTGGCGTGCAGCGCTTTTGGCACATAATGCCCTCGGCCAACGAGCTTGATCGTGTAGATGTTTTCCGGCGATAGAATACGGCGGACGCCGATGGCGAGCGCGACCGCAACAATGCTTGGCATTACTAGATCATAGTCTCGCGTCATCTCAAAAATCATCGTGACCGCCGTCATGGCAGCTCCGGTTGCACCACCGACCATGGCGGCCATCCCAATGATTGCGCATGTCGTGACGTCGACACCACCGACGGGGTGAACCGCTCCCAGCAGCGCGCCGAAGGCCCCGCCAATCGACGCACCCATGAACAGGGAGGGCGAAAAAATTCCTCCCGAAGCCCCGGAGCCGAGACTCAAAAGAGTGGCAACAAGCTTTGCCGCCGAGAGCAACACCAGCAGCCCGGGCAAACTGAGACCGCCCGTCAGAACATCTTGAATGGTCGCGTAGCCAACGCCCTCAACATAATAGTGTCCCGCCGTAACGAGGAACGCATAGATCAACGTGCCGAGAACCAGCATCCCAACGGCATGGCGCAAATAGGGATTTTCAATGTGCTCGAAAATATCCTCGGCAAAGCTGAGGCCGCGGACAAATGCGGTCGCGGCGAGCCCGATAAACGCTCCAAGCGAGGCGAATAGCAGCAACGCCGCGAAAGTCGCGGGATGTGCTGAAGTCAACAAACTCGCTGGAATTGCAAACGCGGGGTGCACCCCGAAGAAGATCCGGCCGACAAATGTTGCGGCGCCCGTCGCGAGCGCCACCGGCAGAAATGTGCGTGCGCTCAACTCCGGCATCATCAGCTCAATAGCGAACATGACGCCACCGATCGGCGTATTAAAGGTCGCGGCGATACCGGCGCCTGCGCCCGCCGCCACCAAGGTGATGCGTTGCCACGGCGCCATGTCGATAATCTGCCCCAGCGTCGATCCGAGTGCAGCGCCGATCTGGATGATCGGTCCTTCCCGGCCTATCGCGGCACCGGTGCCGATCGAAACGGCGGAGGCTACGGACTTGATCACCGCGACCACCGGCCTGATCACCCCTTCTTGATAATAGATCGCGTCCATGACCTCCGGCACGCCGTGACCACGGGCTTCCGGAGCGAAATTTTTTATCAGGAAGGTGACGATCACGCTGCCGAGCAGCGGAACCAAAATAACGAGCGCGCCCCACGGGCTCGGCGCCGTGAACGAACTGGCGTCATAGCTGAACGAGAACTTGCCGAGAAAGGCGATGTTATGAATGAGACCGATGAGGTCGCGGAACACCACAGCGCCGAAACCCGCTACGACGCCTACGACGAGGGCAAAGAGGCACAATCGGAGCAATCCGATTCGAGGGGAGAATCTAATCCTCATATTCGATTAACGCGCGCAACCGATTTACAGCTGCCGAATGGAGTCGAAATTCCATTCGGAATTGCCCGGATTTTCGCCTACCCTGAGCGTCGTGGCATTGACGAAACGACAGGACGGGACCGGCAAATTACAAGGAGCCGGTACGCCGTTGAAAACGCCCCCCGCCGGGTCGTATTTGGAACCATGACGGGCACAGAACTAGCCGCCCGGCCTGTCAGGTGGCCGACTGGAAAATTACTTCGAAAGCCGCAGTCAAATTTGCGGCACGCACTCGCGTCCTTCTTTAATAGGAACGCCGTATTCTTTGATAAGTTTCGAATTTTGGTCCGGATACGGCGCGATTCCGATCTTCTACACACACAGCCTTCCAACTTGCTCTCGCGCCTTAGGTGCGGTGCTGGTCCTAGTCCTCGCTTTCCGGCCAGAATACGAATGATGATCGTGGCGGCGCTCGTTACGAGCTTCCCCGGACCGTCGCTCATCGACACGAGGGCCGCGCGCATCTCGCCGCTCACATCATGCGGTAATTTAGGTCAAACATGATCCACAGCGTGCCGCCGACCAGTATAAAGAGCATGACGATCGCGAAGCACAGCGCGATCAGCTTGTTCTGTGATGACGGCTGCAGGTCGAGGTGCAGAAAATACCGCAGATGGACGATGACCTGGACGATCGCCGCGACACCGATGACGGCGAAGGCCGGCACCGGTGCCAGTACCTGCGCAGCAACGAGGCCGAAGGGAATCGCGGTCAACACCATCGCCAGAACGATGCCGACAAGGTAGGGCTTGATCGTAATTGCTTGGCCGTGCGGTGAGGTCGGCATTAGAGAAGCCCCGGCAGATAAACGACGGAGAAGATGCCTATCCAGACGATATCGAGGAAATGCCAGAACAGGCCCAGCCTGTAGAGTCGGGACGCGACGAACGGGTTTAAACCGCGCAACGCGACCTCGCAGCCCAAGAGCACGATCCAGACCAGACCAACGCTGACATGCGTCCCATGCGTCCCGACCAGCGTGAAGAAGGCCGACAGAAAACCGCTACGCTCAGGACCAGCGCCGGCGGCGGCCATGCCATAGAATTCCGAAATCTCCATCGCGACGAAACCAAGCCCGAGCAGGAACGTCACGCCGAGCCAGGCCAGGGTGCGCCCACGCTGCCCGCCTGCGATGGCGACGCTGGCAAAGCCGAAGGTCGCGCTGCTCGCCAACAGCAGCATGGTTTCCGCAAAGGTGTGAGGGAGCCGGAACAGTACATGTCCGTCAGGGCCGCCGGCCGTATTGTGCGACATCACCGCAAAGGTCGCGAACAGCAACGCAAAAATGATCGCGTCGCTCATCAGATAGATCCAGAAGCCATAGGCTCTTTCGTCGATGGCGCGGTCGGCCTCTTCGGCCTCGTCGCTCGGACCCGCGGCGATGACGGCGTCGCTCATGTTGCTGCACCCGACCCGGTTGCCGACGCGAGCAGCGGCACCACCGGCCGCCGGTTCTCGATCGCTTCGATTTCGGCGGCTGGGATGCGGTGCTCGGCGTGATCACGGAAAGTCTGCGATAGCACCGCCCCAAACATGCCGAGCCCGCCAACGCCGGCAAGCCACCAGATGTGCCACACCATCGCAAAAGCGAACACGAGCGACATGCCTCCCAGCACGACGCCAGCGCCACTGTCGTCCGGCATGATGATGTCGTGAAAGCGGGCAGGCTTGCGGTCGGCCGTCCCCGCCTGCTTCATAGCCCACCACGCATCGATGCCGTGCACATGCGGCACGACAGCGAAATTGTAAGGCGCCGGTGGCGAGGCCGTCGCCCATTCCAGCGTCCGCCCGTTCCACGGATCGCCGGTCGAAACCGCGAGGGCCGCGCGGTTGCGGATGCTGACGGCGAGTTGAACGGCCAGAAAGATGATGCCGCACAGAATGAAGATGGCGCCGAATTCGGCGACGATCAGATAGGGCTGCCAAGTGGGCTCATAGTAGCGCTCCAGGCGCCGCGGCATACCCATGAGGCCGAGAATATAAAGCGGCATGAACGCAAGATAGAAACCGATGATCCATGCCCAGAAAGCCCGCCGGCCCCATTTTTCCTCGAGTCGGAAGCCAAACGCCTTGGGAAACCAATACTGGTAGCCGGCGAAGTAGCCGAACAGCGCGCCGGGGATCAGCATGTTGTGGAAATGCGCGACTAGGAAGGTCGTGTTGTGCATCAGATAGTCGACCGGCGCGATCGCGAGCAAAACGCCGGTCATGCCGCCGATAACGAAGGTTACGATGAAGCCGAGCGTAAACAGCATCGGCACGGTGAGGTGTACCCGGCCGCGATACATCGTGAACAACCAGTCGAAAATCTTCACGCCGGTCGGTACGGCGATGATCATGGTGGTGATGCCGAAGAAGGCGTTCACGTCGGGGCTCGCGCCCATGGTGAAGAAATGATGCAGCCAGACGCTGAACGAGAGTATGGTAATCGCAGCAGTCGCATAGACCAGCGACTCGTAGCCGAACAACGGCTTGCCCGAAAACGTCGCCACAACCTCGGAGTAAACGCCGAACGCCGGCAGGATCAAGATGTAAACTTCCGGGTGGCCCCAGATCCAGAACAGATTGATGTAGTTCATCAGATTGCCGCCGTCGCCGTTGGTGAAGAAGTGCATGCCGAGGTAACGGTCGAGGCCGAGCAGCGCGCTGGCGACGGTCAGAGCGGGGAACGCGTAAACTATCAAAATGCTCGTGCACAGCGCCGTCCAGGTGAACAGCGGCATCATCATCAGCCGCATGCCGGGGGCGCGCCGCTTGACGATCGTGACGACGAAATTGATCCCGGTCAGCGTCGAGCCAATGCCGCTGACCAGAACCGCCCAGATCCAGTAATCGACGCCGACGCCGGGACTGAACTGCGTTTCCGCATAAGGCGGATAAGCGGTCCAGCCGGCGGTCGAGAACTTGCCGATGACGAGCGAGACCATGACCAAGGCGGCGCCGGACGCGGTCAGCCATAGGCTTACCGAATTCATGAACGGGAACGCGACGTCGCGCGCGCCGATCTGCTGCGGAACGACGACATTGAACAGGCCGACCAGAAACGGCATCGCCACAAAGAAGATCATGATGGTGGCGTGAGAGGTGAAAATCTGGTCGAAATGACCCGGCGGCAGATAGCCCTGCGAATCGAATGCAATCGCCTGCTGAGTCCGCATCATGATGGCATCGATGAAGCCTCGCACCAACATGATCAGCGCCAGCGTCGTGTACATGATGCCGATCTTCTTGTGATCGAGGCTGGTCAGCCACTCGGTCCACAGATAGCGCCATTGGCCGAGCCAGGTGATTAGCGCGACCACGCCGAAGGCGCCAAACACGGTGATCAGCGCGCCGCCCATGGCGATAGGGCTGTAAAACGGCAGGGCGTCGATCGTCAGATTCCCGAACAAGCTCACGTCAGCGCTCTCCTGATGAAGCGGGCGCAGCAAAGGCGGATCCATGAGCGTGTTGCGTCCGCTTCATCTCGGCGTGTTGGATCGACGGGCCGGCATATTTGGCGATAATGCGGGCGAACAAATCCGGCGGCTCGACGCTGGAATAGTAGTGAACCGGAACCTTGCCGCTCGGCTTCTCGATCTGCGCAAGGGCTGAGGCATCGAGAATATCTGGCGAGTGTTTCGCGGTGGCAACCCAAGCCTCGAACTCGGACGGGGTCACAGCGCGCACCGCGAAATCCTGCTCCGGGAAACCGGCAAAGCCGGCACCGGAATATTGCATATTGCGGCCGAGGAACTCAGCCGGGCCGTCGGCCTTGAGGTTGAGCTTGGTACGCATCCCGGCCATCACGAAAATTTGTCCACCCAGGCCCGCGACATAGAATGAATTCATCACCGTGTCGGAAGTCAGATCGAGAGAGAGCGGTCGCTCGCTGGGGAAAACCAGTTCGTTTACCGTCGCGATTTTTTGCTCGGGGTAGATGAACAGCCACTTCCAGTCCTCGGCGACCACGTCGACTTCGAGCGGAGCCGCCGCCGCGGCGATCGGTTTGTAGGGATCGAGTCGATGGGTATAGACCCATACCAGATAGGCGATGCAGCAGACGATCAGTGCGGGCACCAGCCAGACGACAGCGTCTATGCCTGCCGAATAGGACCACTCCGGCATGTAGCGCGCATTGACGTTCGATGCGCGATAGTGCCAGGTGAACCAGAAGGTCAAGACCCATACCGGAACGATCACAACAAGCATCAGTCCGGCGGCGATGAACAGCAGGTTCCGCTCGGTCAGCGCGATGGTGCCGTGCGGATCGAGCACCGGGGCATGCGCCAGTCCGCAGCCTCCTAGAAACAGCGCTGGGACGATTACAAGCGCATTGCGAGCGGTCACGGAGGCTCCCCCAGCAAAATCACGGGTGTGACGTCGTGCTCGCCACAGCCATTCATTGAACTAATTTTTGTCGCCGCAATCGCGCAAATCCCTGCTGCCCCTGCCTGGGAGGGGGTGACAGCTTTGTCGGCAGCAAATTATCTCGTCACTTTCTTCGGCAGTTCTGCCATGGCAACCGTACGCCGGGCGCCGTCGCCACCGCCTGTAAATGGGCCCAATGCGTCGTCCCCGCGCACCAACGGTCAGAGGCAATAGTTGTTCCTTAGATCGGGTACAGTGCGGCGAAACGCGTCAAAGCTGGGCGCATGTCATTCGAGGCCGAAATAGCTCTCCCGCACCCGGTCATTTTTCTCAAGATCCGACCTCGTACCAGACAACCTCACCCGACCACCTTCAACCAGGACTCCGCGATCGGCAATCGTGAGAAATGTCACATTCTGTTCTGCGATCAGAAGAGCGGTCCCCCTGGTCATAATGGTTTTGAGCGTTTCGATCACCTGCCGAACAAACACTGGCGCGAGACCAGCGGAGGGTTCATCCATCAACAGGAGTCTCGGTTCGCCGACCAATGCCTTGGCGATCGCCAGCATCTTTCGTTGACCACCGGACAGACTGGCAGCAACGGCGCGCTGACGTTCCGCAAGATCAGGAAATAGTGCGAACAACCGTTCCGAACGTCGCCTCGCTTCGGCAGCGCTCAGGAAATAGCCACCGAGACCAATGTTCTCGGCAATGGAAAGATCTGGAAACACGCCCAGTTCCGACATGTAGCAGATGCCGCGGCGAATCCGCTCAGATGGTTTCAGCGTCTGCAGCGGCTCACCGTCGAACAGGATTTTCCCGCTCCAGCACGGCAGAAGGCCTATGATGGTCCGGAGGATCGTTGTTTTACCGACTCCATTTGCGCCGAGCAGCAACACCGTCTCCCCGGCAGCGACATCAAGGTCGATGCCCCAGAGGATCTGTACGTCTCCGTAACCAGATTCGATACCTGCAACCCGGAGAAGCGCCACATCTAACCTCCGAGAAAGGCCGCAATGACGTCCGAATCGGCCGAGGCGGCCTGCAGCGTACCTTCGAACAGCGTAACTCCGGCGTTAAGTACGATCACGTGGTCGGTGATGCGGTTGACGAAATTGAGCAGATGCTCGACGACAACGAGCGCAGTGCCTCGCCGCGATAGTCGAATCAGAAGATCGGCGATGTCTCTGAGTTCGGACGGATTGAGGCCGGCGCCGATCTCGTCGATCAGCAAGAGCTGAGGGCTGGTGGCCAAGGCTCGACCGAGATCGAGCATTTTTTGTTGGCACACAGTCAGCGACCGAGCAAGCTTGTTCCGTTGAGCGGCAAGTCCGAGATCGGTCAAGATACATTCAGCATCGGCCCCATCGCGTTCGCTGAACTCAAGCGCAACTTCAATATTTTCGGCGACCGTCATGTCACGAAACGGCTTCGGTACTTGGAAGGTCCGATTAATGCCCAACTGCACTCGCCGAAAAGGACGCCGCCGCTCTATCGACTGCCCCTCGAGCAATATCCGTCCCGAGTCGACTGCCGTGATGCCGGAGATCAAATTAATGGTCGTTGTTTTGCCTGAGCCGTTCGGACCGACCAGGCCGACGACTTCGCCGCGCCGCATGGCGAAACTTACGTCGTTCACCGCGGCAAGGCCGTTGAAGCTCTTGCTGACGCTACACAATTGCAGCAGCGGCTCAGCGGACATCGATCCGCCTCCACGTCATGAGCGAAAGCACGCCCTCCGGCAAGAATAGAGCCAGCAAGACAATGAGAGAGCCATAGATCAGCTCGAAATATTGCGGGAGCGAGATGCCGATGACACTGTAGAGTGTGTATAGCGCGATGGCGCCGAGGATCGGGCCGATGACCGTTCCGACGCCACCAAACAGAGCAAAGACGATCGCGAAGACGCTGATCTGTAAGCCGAACACGGCCTCCGGATAGAAGACCGAAATATTCCATGCATAGATACCGCCGGCCAGCCCGGCGACCGCGGCGGAGATCAGCCAAACGACAAGCCGCAACTTTACGATATTGATGCCTGCCATCTGGGCGCTCACGTAGTCCTGCGTCATCGCACGAAGAGCCAGCCCAAAGCGCGAATTGCAGAAAAAAATCGCGATGGCGCAGGTGAACAGCATGACCAAAAGCATCGCATCATAAGACGATTGCGGAGCAAACGTCTTTTGGATATTGAGCCCATAAGGTCCGCCGGTGACCGATGAAAGCGCCGGATTGGCGACGATCAGATAGAGGATTTGCGATGCAGCCAAATTGGCAATCGCAAAATAGGCGCCGGAAAGTCGCAGCAGCGGGCTGAGGATGAGCGCGGCGACCACCGCCGCAGCACCGCCGCCGATGACTGCGGCTATTGCGGGCAGATGAGCATTAAGCACGAGCAGCGATGTGCCGTAGGCGCCCGCGCCGAAAAACCCGACATAGCCGAACGGCAAATAGCCGGTGAACCCATAGAGCAGGTTGAAACCCTGCGCCAACGTGATGAAGGTCATCATCGTAAAGAGTAAAGATTGGTTCGAGTATAAATGCGGCGTTAAGAAAAACACCGCGGCGAGCATGCCAAGCGTGATTGCGTCTGCTGGCCTCAACGCCTTCCGCATGGGATCAGGCTTGACGAAGCGGCCGTCCGAACAGCCCGGTGGGACGGACGAGCACGATGATGACGAGGAGACCGTATGGGACGAGATTGGACCAGGAGGAAAAATAGGTCTGCATGAGCATGCTTCCTAATCCGAAGACGAGCCCGCCGGCGACGGTGCCGAGCGGCCGTCCGAGCGAGCCTATGATGATGATGGCGAATGAAGAGGTCGTCAGGCCAGTACCGATGCTCGGGTCGACCGAGCCGAGCAAAAAAGGCACGAATACCCCGGCCATCCCCGCAAGGGCGAGCCCCATGATGAGGGCGATGACGGAGATACGATCCACATCGATGCCTGTGACCAGCGCCTCCTCGCGGTTGGTCATGACCGCCCGCGTTGCGAAGCCCAGCTTCGTCCTGGTGAGATAGAAATAAAGCCCGAGAATACTGACAACACTGACGCTCGCCGCCAGCCACCAGCTGTCGGGAAACTGCTGCCACAGGAGCCCGACGCTCCCCGCGCCGAGAGTTTCCGGCGGCAGCGAACGCTGATCCGCACCGAAGACGAAGACAGCGACGGCCTCGATCACCTGCGCTAAGCCGAAGAAAAGAATGAACGAAAGCATTTCCGGATCGCGGCTGCGCTGCAGACGCGGAACCACCGCGTAATAGAGCGGATAACCCACCACCACCGCTCCGGCGATCGCGAGCGGAATGCCCAATATCGGATTGAGACCGAGATCCTGATAAAGAACGCAGGCGCCGAAGCCGCCGAGCATGACGAACTGACCGTGCGCCAGATTGATCATGCGCATTACGCCGAACACAAGGTTAAGGCCGATCGCTACGAGGCTGAAGAATATCCCGTACAGCACGCCTCCCATCAAAGCGTATTCAAGAAGCGCCATGCGTCAGACCTGGGGACGGAGCTGCATCGTTCATCGGCGGACCGTGTACCTTACGACGTGGGCGCCGGGTATAAGGCTTTACCCGTTGCCCTGGTCTCCGGATAAACGACAATGATTTTGTTTTTGTTGTTCTCTGGGACGAGTTGCGCCACCGGCAGGAACTCACCTACTTGTGCGCCGTTGGCATTGATCTCAAATTTTCCAAGCACCGTCGTGGTCTTGCCGGAAATGTCCATCAGCGCGTGATGGAAGCTCTCCTGGGTGAATTTGGACGCGGTGCCCAGCATGTCCTGAATGATCAGGCCGGCATTGTAGCCTGCAGCATTGAGGAAGTTTGGCGTTTCGCCGCTGTGTGAGTCCTTCCAATCCTTGATGAACTGGGCCGTGTTCGGTCCATACGTCACGTCGGTATATTTCACTTCCGGCGGCGTCGGGTAAGTGTAAGTGTAATTGAGTACCTTTTCGCCCACGTTCTTCGTGAGCAACTCCCGCAGCTGACCGGGGAAGATCGTGAACGTCATGTTGAAGTGCAATCCGCTATTCGACAGCGCGCGCAGGAACGCGATGTCATTGTCGAGGTAGCCAAGCTCGATGACGGCGTCGGGATGCTGTGCCGCGATCGTGTGCAGCAGCACGAAATAATTCGACTCCGTCGTTGGCACGGAGTTGAAATAAGTGGGCGTGACGCCGCGTTTCACAAGAACTGACTTGAGCGTATTGGCCTGCGAGGCGTCGAAGTCATTGGCATCGTACAAAATGGCAACTCGCTTGATGTTCTTATGCAACAGGAATTCGCCGAGCGGAATCGGCCAGATGCTCGAGGCGCGAATGCTCACGTCGGCAAGGTAATCGGTTTTCTTTGTAAAGAACGTCGTACTCGAGCCGGTGGGATCAATCAGGAGCATATGATGCTCGGCAGCCAGCGGCACAGCGACCGACGTCAACACTGAGCCGAAATCGGCCATCAGGACGTCGACTTTATCTTGGGTAATGAGCTGATTATAAAGCGTTCTCGCGGTCGCAGTTGAACTCTGGTCGTCGTAGGAGACAATCTTGACAGGGATTTTGCGGCCGAACGCCTTGACCATGACGCCGCCGTCCTTGTTTGCGGCATCGGCCCAGGATTGCAGCCCATGAAATTGGTTTTGCGAAGAAACCGCAAACGGACCGCTGCGCGCATAAAGCGTGCCGATGGTGATTTGCGACGGCGGCTCGGCCGCCATTGCGACGCCGGCTGTCGCAAGAAGCAGCGCGGCGGCACTCGCGACCGCACCCACTACCAATGATCTTGTCGTGATAGTCATAAGCCTGCTCCTCGGGCGCCTTGCGCAGAGCGGAGGGCTTTGAATCGGCACTGTCAGTCGAACAAACCGGCGGGGCAAAATCAAACCCGGCGCCTCACGAGGACGCCACCGTCAATAGAATTCACTCACTGCTTTAACTCCCTGGGAATACGCTTGGTTCCCGGAGGGGTGCGTCCCGCAGATTGCGCGTCGCGCAGACTGCTGCAGACAACGTGTGGCAATTCACTGCCACTGGAGCATTCCCGATATTGAGCGCGAATCCGGATCGCTGCGCGATATCGTCGCGCACTGTGCGCGAAGGCAACGAACAGAACAACGCTCGGCTAAATCGGTATCGCGCGTGGCCGCCACGCATGCACCCAATAGGCCATGATCAGGCGGGTCAACGTAAACGAGGTAAACAGGCTCGTAAGGATGCCGAGGCCCAGCGTGATGGCGAAGCCGCGAACCTCGGCCCGCTGCCGATATAGAACAGCACCGAGCAGCGCCTGATTTATTTCGTCACCACTTGCTTGGTAGGCGGGAAAGCAGGATTTGTTGCCGAACCGCGCAACAAGGCCAATGCCGTCTGCAGCGCCTTGTCATCCTTTGGATCGGCGGGAACGTAAGTTTGTGAGCCTTTCTCCTCCGGTCCGGACGCCTTGAGATGCCCGGGTAGCGCCGCCTCACTGATCGCAACGTTCTGCGATTTCAAATCCTTTGGAATTTGCTCGCTCACCTTGATATCCGGGATGATCCCCTCGGCCTGGATCGAGCGGCCCGACGGCGTGTAGTACCGCGCCGTGGTCAGGCGCAGCGCGCCGTTTCCTTGGCCTAGCGGAATAATTGTCTGCACCGATCCCTTGCCGAAAGATTGGGTCCCGACGATCGTCGCCCGCTTGTGATCCTGCAAGGCGCCGGCGACGATCTCCGCGGCCGAAGCAGTGCCGCCGTTGATCAGCACAATCAGCGGCTGGCCATGAGTGAGGTCGCCGGATATGGCGTCGTAACGTCCGTCATCCTGAGGATGGCGTCCCCGGGTCGACACAATTTCTTCGCCCTTGGCCAAGAATGTATTAGAGACCGCAACCGCTTGATCGAGAAGGCCGCCCGGATTATTGCGCAGATCAAGGATGTAACCCTTGAACCGGCCCGCGGGGACGCTCGAGGAAATATGCTTGATCGCTTGCTTGACCTCATCGCCCGCCAAGTTATTGAACTCGGTGAGCTGAATGTAGCCGACGTCATCGCCTTCGACCCGATCGTGAACCGGGCGCACCTTGATGATTTCGCGTGTCAGTGTCTTGTCAAGCGGCTGAGCTTCCTTTTGCCGCGTGATTTCGACCGCGACAGAACTGCCGGGCGGTCCACGCAGCTTGGTGACAACCTGCTCGAGGCTGAGGCCGGCAACAGGCTTGCCATCGACTTTTGTAATAACATCGCCAGCGACAATGCCCGCTCGTGCCGCGGGCGTGCCGGCGAGCGGCGAGACAACCTTGACCAAACCGTCCTTCATCGTGACCTGCATCCCGAGACCGCCAAACTTGCCACTCGTCTCTGCTTGCATATCCCGGAAGCTATTCGCGTCCATGTAGTTCGAATGCGGATCGAGCCCGCTCACCAGGCCGTTGATCGCTGATTCGATAAGCTTCGCGTCGTCCGGCTTATCAACGTAATCGCGGCGCACGATGTCGTAGACTTTGCCAAACAATTCCAATTGCCGGTAGGTCGCGGCAGCCGACGCGCCCGATGAGGCCGCCGCACCCGAGATGAGAGGCGCGAGCGACGTCATCGCAAACAGAGCGAGCGCCACGCCCCATACCGCGCCGATCGCGAAGTGCCTGAGTCTCTGCAAAGGCTGTTCTGTTGGCCGCCAGCCGCGCCGCATCACTTCAACTTCTCTCTATCTTGCACGCTATTTTGCGCCGTTATTAAAATAGCACTTTGCCGATAAGCCGAGCATATTAAGCGGCCAGAGCATCAGTTGATTGGCCGGCCGCAGAATCGACAACAAGATCCTGCGGAAACTCAAGAGCCAAGTTAACCCGCAAGCCTCCGGGATCGTACGAGATTTTCGTCGAGCCGTTGAATTGCGTGACTGCCGATCGTAGAAGCATTGTTCCGAATCCAGTGCGCGTCGGCTCGCTCGGCTGTGGGCCTCCGCATTCTGTCCATTCCAAATTGAGCCTATTAGCCATGTTCGTCCACCGGACGATAATGCGTCCGCTGTTGCGCGAGAGCGCGCCGTATTTGGCTGCATTCGTCGTCATTTCGTGAATGATCAGGGCCAGGAGAAGCGCGACTGACGATGGACATTCGATGTCGGGCCCATCCAAATGAAATCGATAAAGGTCGTAGGGCAAGAACTCGCGAACAAGTATCCCGCGCAGCGAAGTGACGTGGTTCACTGATCCAATGAGAAGATCGTTGGTCGCAGCAAGCGCAGCGATACGTGACACAATGCGCTCCCGGAGTTCGTTCTGGTCGCGAAGCGACTGGTAAACAATGGCCTGCACGCTGCCCAGCACATTCTTGATCCGATGTGCGAGCTCATGATTGAGAAGCTGCCGAGCGCATTCCTCATGTCTTAGGCGTTGTAAAAGCGCGCGGTAGCTTTCGGCAGCCCAGATAATAACTGCCGACGAAATGGCGAAAAGCAGAAGACTGACGATCTGCTCCGCCGCGAACGAGGTGTTGCCCCATTGCGGCGGCACAAACAGAAGAGCGCCAGCAATCCCGCCGGCTGTGGCCGCGGTAAGCCCGGCAGAACTCCCGCCAACAAGAACGGCCACCAGCGTTGCCGCGTAATAAGGCGCGAACACAGCGCTGTCGGGGCTAACAAGCCCGAGGCTAAGCCGGACCAATGTGGCTGCGACGACACATAACAGGGCGAAGACCACCGCGAGCGTCGATCCAGGACGCAATCCAACAGTCCAAACTTTCCGCCAGTAGTCTATTCCGCGCTTGAGCACGATCCCCTCACTAACAGGGATACGTCACAGAGGCGATTTGCACATCGAAATAAGGTCAAATAAGGCCATCCACAAATAAGGCCATGTACAAATAGGCCGCGTGGCAGGACAGTTTTGACATGGCGCAACTGTCAGTGCGAGTTAAATTGCCGTAATAAGCTGGCAAGCTGGCGCTAGTCCCTGCGCCAGTCTGACTACGTTCCGGAATCGGCCTCGCCAAAACCTTTAGAGTTTCTGCCGACTAAACGGGAAGCCTGCAAGATCAATTACCATGCCTGCCAAAAACGACTGTGCGGCCGGGTGCGCACGATCGCGCATTTGTGAACTCTGCAAGGCGGCTTGCCATTGGCCAGACTTTGCACAGTGCCGATCGCTGGGAACAATGTCCCCGATCGGTTAGAAGCGCGCAGGCATTTTTGACTCGCAAGGATCTCTTCACTCGCATGGATCGGCGCTACCGCTCGCAGAGCCGCCGTGGACCGCCCGAATAGGGTTGATAGGTGCAGTCGGAGGCGCGAAACGAGTGATAGAATCCGCTGCAGACGGGGATATTGCAGGCGGCGCCGGATAACAAGACCGGCTGCGATGCAGCGGTACTCTGATCGAACAACGCGCGATGCCGCCGCAGCTCTTTTTCAGACTTTTCTTTGGACGCGGTTTGCTCAGGTTTCGATGCCAGTGCCGTGCCCGCATTCGCCGGTGAAGCGGCTATTTGGCCGGCCGAGCCGGACTCGCCGGTCGAGGCCACGCCTCTGCTTGCATCATGAAATTCTTCCAGATCGAGGCTGGGATCGAGCCGCCGACAACGCGTTCCATCGGGCTGTGGTCGTCGTTGCCGACCCACACCCCGACAGTGAGCAAATTGTCAAAGCCGATGAACCATGCGTCTCGATAATCTTGAGTCGTGCCGGTTTTGCCTGCGGCGAATCCCGGCAGCGCTGCGGCTTGCGCAGTGCCATGCTCGACCACGCTCCGCAAAAGGCTGATCAGCTCGTCTTGATAGGCGCCAAGACTATGTTGCACCGCATCGACTGGGCCGACTTTCAAATAGCCTTTGCTGTTGGGCATGCGGATGCTGGCGATCCCCCAGGGCGCGATCGGCGCCACTCCGGCCCGCACCGCATCATAGGCCGATGTCAGATCGAGCAGACTCACGTCGGCGGTGCCGAGCACGACGCTTGGCAGAGGTTTCAAATCTGCCCGCAGGCCGAGGTCGCGCGCCGCGGCGATGATTTGGCCGATCCAACTGTTGCGACAAGCGCACGGTCGCGGCATTCATGGAATCGGCGAACGCGTCGGCAAGTGTTACTTCGCCGTGATAGTGGCGCCCGTAATTCTCTCGCTCCCAGCCTTTAACATCGACCGGTGCGTCGAGCACCTCGCTCTCCGGCGAATAGCCTTGGCGCAGTGCGGCGTAATAATCGAATAGCTTAAACGCCGAACCGGGCTGGCGCTGCGCCTGAACAGCGCGATTGAATTGACTATCCGCATAGCTGCGGCCGCCGACCATCGCCACAACCGCGCCGTCCGGCCGCATCGCGACAAGCGCTGCCTGCGCAATATGCTTCTCGCTGCCATATTGCGCCAGCGCCGATTTGAGTGGTCCGGTTTTAAGCTGAAGATATTTTGCTAAGCTGCCGCAGAAGGCGACTCAGCGTGCGCCTGGAGGGGTGGTAGTGCCGACGCTTTTTGATTTTCTGCGGCGAAATTTGTTGGGCGACGAGGGGGCTGCTTATTTGGAAGTGTGCCTGGATATCTTGTGCGCAAGGGCAATCGGTGCCTCGCAAAAGAAGATCCCGGCGGGCTCTATTGCCGACGAATGGACCAGACCCTCGCTCGGCTACGAGCCGTATTTGATGCAAATGGGCGTTGATCAACCTGCAGCACGCGCGTTTGCAAAATTTGCGGTGCGGCATGGCAGACGACGTGTCGAGGATGGAAAGCAGTATCGTGAGGTCTCGAGGGACATTCGGTTTCTTGCGAAAGCACCCCGTCAGCGGGCAGCGATTCGCCGCTGTGCTCGGCGTCTTCAGAATGCTTGTGAAATGACTCCGCTCGTGGGCGATCTGCTCCACGAGGCCAGTGTCGATGAGGCTGAATTCACGCGTCTCCTTCAATTGGTTGTCGAGGGAGGCGAGGTCGAGCTTTGCCGATTATTCCAGTTCTCGGCTGCAGTCGTACCTCATCTTTCGGGCCGCCGCGGTCCCAAGATAAGCACACCGTCGGCGACGCACGAATTTCTTCTCGACCACAAATTTCTGGTTCCGCTGGGCGCATGGCCTAAGGGTCCCCAAGAACGCGCGGCGGAGTATGTCGATGCCTTGACCGCAGCAACCCGCAAAGAATTTGGGAACTCTAACTTTGATCCTCGCCCGGCACAGCGGCGGACGCGCGGACGCAACAAAGTGGCAGAAGAATAGCCTCCGGAGTGGCGGAGGTCGATTTCGCTGCAATTAGTGCTTTGGCAAAGCGGCGCAACATCGTCCATATCCGGGAGCTCACTTGTCGCGAGGAGCAATCCTGGTCATGGACGGCGTCAAGTCGAACAAAAGTAGAGCAACGCCGCTTCACGCCGAGCTTGCGTGGCACGTCGAGATCCTCCCACCCGACAAGCTGCGGCCGGCCAAGAACAACGCTCGGACCCATTCCAAGAAGCAGATCCGTGAGCTCGCCAACGCGATCGCCCGCTTCGGCTTCATGAATCCGATCGTTGTGGACAAGCATGATCAGATCGTCGCTGGTCATGCCCGTGCCGAGGCTGCGAAATTGCTCGGTCTGGATAAGGTTCCGACTATCCGGGCGACCCACCTCAATGAATACGAGATCCGTGCCTACGCCTTGGCCGACAACAAGCTGGCGAGCAAGGCCGGCTGGGACCGCGAACTCTTGGCCATCGAGCTCGGCGAGTTGCAGGTTGCCTTGCCGCAGATTGATCTCGACATCGGCATCACCGGCTTCGAGCCGGGCGAGATCGACTCGATCATCTCCGACCATGAGGAGATCCTCGCCGCCTCGGGTGATCAAATTCCCGAGCCCAATCCCGATCTTCTGGTCGCCTGCAAGGGTGACCTCTTCGCCCTCGGGAAGCATCGGCTCCTGGTCGGCGATGCCCGCGACGAGAGCGCCTACGCCCAGTTGATGCAGGGTGAGCTCGCCGAAATGGCATTCCTCGACCCGCCCTACAACGTCAGGATCGATGGCCATGCCGGGGGCCGCGGCCGCACCAAGCACCGGGAATTTGCCTTTGCCTCCGGTGAAATGACCTCGAACCAGTTCGTCCAGTTCTTGCAGGACGCGCTCAGCCTCTGTGCGCGCCACACTAAGAACGGCGGGATCAGCTATGTATGCATGGATTGGCGGCACGTGGAGGAGATGCTCCGCGCTGGCGGCGCCGTCTATGACGAACTGAAGAACATCTGCGTCTGGTGCAAGTCCAACGGCGGCCAAGGCAGCTTCTATCGGAACACACACGAATTCGTGTTCGTCTACAAGCGCGGTACCGCTACGCACCTCAACACATTCGAACTCGGCCAGCATGGCCGCTCGCGCACCAATGTCTGGAACTATGCCGGCGCCAACACCTTCCGCGCCGGTCGCATGGACGACCTCAAAATGCACCCGACAGTCAAGCCTGTCGCCATGATTGGCGATGCCATGAAGGACTGCTCACGGCGCGGCTCCATCATCATCGACATATTTGCCGGCTCGGGGTCAACGATCATGGCAGCCGAACAGGTCGGTCGCCGTGCCTTTTGCATGGAGGTTGATCCGGTTTATGCCGACGTTGCAGTCCGCCGATGGCAACGGGTTACCGGGCGTGATGCCATCCTGGAGAGGACGGGGCAGACCTTCGATGAGCTGTGCGTAGAACGGGGCGGCCCGGCCGACCCGAGTAAACGGAAGACAGGCTCTCAGTGAACTGAAAGACAAAAGACATGCGCAGAAAGACGCCGGCCGACTTTGGGCCTCCGACCTACAAGGTCGGTAAGGGCCGGCCGCCGGCCAAAAGCCGTTGGCGGCCGGGCCAAAGCGGCAATCCGACGGGACGCCCGAAGGGTAGCAAAAACCTCGACACGATCTTGACCGAGATATTGAACGGGAAAATCAAATACACAACGAAGAGTGGCAAAGAGCGGACGATCAGTGTGCGCGAGGCGATCTTGAAGAAGATCGGCCAGAAGGCCCTGAATGGTGACCTAAAGTCCGCAGACTATCTTCTCGCTCGGGACGCGGAGATTGCGCGCAAGAACCCGCC